>Ga0247734_1000320_pt1 | contig 42605 bp, 39 predicted proteins | sample UWRJL103311B2_FD_180933 | JGI IMG/M metagenome (GOLD analysis project Ga0247734, IMG submission 180933) | Plant litter microbial communities from Arlington Agricultural Research Station in Wisconsin, United States - UWRJ-L103-311B-2 | ecosystem: Environmental > Terrestrial > Plant litter >...
CCCCCCCTTCACCTTCACTTCTCTCGCCACGCCATATTTACTCCGTACATACCTGCAAGCCACTAGCCACTAGCTTCTTGTCCCATGCAGAGTGATAGCATTGTGTGGTACTTCGCCTTCCTGATATTGGCTTGATCTTGATCGTTCCTTCGGTCCTTCTATCATTCTATCCTGGTACTCTAAACTAAATGGAAGGGTGCGAGAATATACTTGGCTGTTCGCTAATCAGTCAAATTGAAAAGCTACGGAGCGAAAGAAAAGGTGCGACAGATGACGGTTACATGTACAGTACATAACAACCACATAACAGTTTCCGCAACAAAGAAGTTAAGTTTATAAGGCTTAATCGATAATGCGGTGGCTTGGATGTCCTGTGGTCCATAACCTTTCAGCAAATTAGTTTTAATGACTTTAACTTTCGCTCAAGACGAGGCCGTCTAATTCCACGGCCGCTGCGCAAGTCGGTCCCATAGATCCCCTTTCCCACGGACGATACGCAAAACCCATGAGAAGAAAGCTGACGAACTCGTACCTAATCATCTGATCATATGAATAATGCGAGCATCTTGAACCATCTTTCGGAACTCCATGGTCAGAATATCACATATCGTTCTTCATCCGGCCCGAGCTCCCTTACTTATCAACTCAGTCAAGCTTAGCTGATAAGATGAGCCTCTAATGTTTCATTAGCAAAACTGCAAGCTAAAATTAAAGACAACAAGTCCATCAAAACAAATCGATAAAATAACTTTGCTCTAGGCTTTGTTGACATTGATGCCTAATTCGGCATGTAGGAAAAGGGGAGTCGGTCGGTTACCACACATACTAAATAAGCACTAAACCCTATTAGCCAAGCTTTGGCGAGATAATTGCCCGACTCCAGAGTCGTTAGTGTATAGCAAAGAAGTAAAAGCAATGCTGCTGCGCATCAACTCCAAATCCCTTTAAAAAAAGATCCTTTCCAGAATCTTCATCCCAAAATGGCGGAAACATATGTTCCCAAAGAAGAAGAGAAAAGTCAGGACTGGCGAATTCAGACCACACCATACAAAAAGCTCGCCGATGGAACGGAGCTCCTGGCCGATATATATTTCCACGGTGGTAAGGATGGTAATACAAAGCGTTATCCCGAGCCCGATCTTATCGTGAATCACGACACCACACCCGTCGTCCTGTTTTTCCATGCCGGTGGTCTCACCGCCTGGTCTCGCAAATCCATCAATCCCTCGCTGGTTCAGGCAACGCTAAAAAGAGAATGGACGCTCGTGAGCGTTGATTATCGATTGCTTCCCCAGGCGACCGCCGAGGATCTTTTAGAAGATGTCAAAGATGCGTATCAGTTTGTTGTCGACCGCTTACCGAGCATTCTGAATAATGCTAGTTGGGCTCGAGGTCTAGATATGGCGAGAACCGGACGTCGCATCATCGTTGCTGGCGCGAGTGCTGGTAAGTTGGAAAATCACGGATCACGAGTAGAGAGATGAACTTCCTTGGTGAAAATAGGGCATCATCACTAATAACCGGTTCTCAAAAGGAACATACCTGGCCTTCCTGGCTGCAAGACATTACAAGGAGCTGTCACCTCCCCCTATAGCCGTCCTCTCCTACTATGGAGTCCCGTCCTTCAAAGGGCCGTTTTTCAACTCAAACCACATCATCTGGGGCGACCAACCGCAACCTCACGAGAAGTTTGCTGCACTGTTCGATAGCAAAGTCGTCTACACAGGTTTTACCCGCCAGCCCTTTCGCATGGAATCCCTCAACACAGATCTCTCGCCAAACAAATCCTACACAAAGCCAGCCGATGTTGAGGATCCCGAGGCCGACAAGGAGCTCCCCAGACCGGATCTGTACGATTACTACGTCCAGGAGAATCTGTACTCGGAGATCTTCAACCCCGTTGAGAAGGACGTCGAGCTGGGGCCGAACTTCCCAAAATGCGTCCTGCTCCACGGAGACGATGACCCCGATGTGCCGCTCTCGGTCAGCGAAGCTTTCGTGCAGGAGGTAGGTCCGGAGAACGCGACCCTGGTGGTTGCTCCCGGGAAAGCGCATTGTTTTGATAACGGTTTCTTCATCGATGATGAAGGTGTGGAGATGCAAGCTGTCAGGAAGGCTTGGGAGCTGCTGGATGGTATTGTGCAAGATACCGAGGGCCAAGGTATACAGGACTTTGTGAAAGGATGGACGCCTAGGAAGACTTCAGGCATTCGTTAATTGTGATTAGCCCGACTGTCGGATCGGCAAAGCTTTATGAAATTGATGCTTCACAACATGTGCCTAGCGAACAAAATCTCCAAAGAAAATAAAAAAAAACCCTCAAATTTGATTTTTGCTACACACGTAGCTATGTTTTGGAAACCCACAAACCCATATCATCATAAGCCCATTATTCCCATCTGCATGTCTGTTTCGGCGTATTCCATCTACAGCCACCGTTTCCATCCCAACACAATTAAGATTGATTGTTAGAAAAGTTCCCACGCGCGTTGGAAGACCAGCAAACCGGAACGTACGTACTACCTCTTAGCCTTGTGTACAGTAGCTGCTACATTGCATGTGCGATTCCCCTCTCTCCAAATTCTTTGAACGTGACCGTTAGTTGGGTTCCAGCTCTAAATTCTCCGGGGCATTTGTCGAACCTCAAAAGGGAGTGGGCGGTTGGTACCCCCTTCCTTCTCGCCTTCCTTCTCGAACTATGAGAAAATACAGGCAGCGGTGCAATTTTATACATGGCAATCAACGATTAAGGCTTAGAAAGACAAAAATACGATTGTGGTCATCGATCGACTCATTCCTTTTTCTGGTGAGACGCTTGTCGTAAGGAAATCGGAGGGCTCGTTGATTGATTATACGGCCCGCCCACCTTGCAATCGGAATCTTGCACGGGTCGGGGTGGTGGGTATGCTGTGAGTATGCTGTGGTGCAGCAGGTCTACCTCATATCGTGTCGTGCGACGGAGGTTGGCGAGACAGGTGCTTCTTCTCTCTCTCCCCTGGCATCTCGAAACTATTTTATGGTCCTAGGAATGAACTTCCTTCTCAGGGCTCAGGGCCTTGTGCGCCCCCTACTGGTCGCTTGCTTTTGAGACTGGGAATGCTTCGAGAGAATCATTCCGCTACGTTATGAGTTGTGCAAAACCAGGCTGCAACTCTGAACTGATTAGCAAAGACACTACTTTGTAGTCGGTTGATGGCACCAAAAAGGGGGTTTTTTTTGGGGTTTTTTTTTTGGCTGATTACCTGTAATAGAAATGCACAAAGTAGGATTGACTCAAAAAATTAGTTGAATGAGTGAGTTTTTATGAATAAAGCAACGAGAACTCAAGTGCTATGCAACTTTGAAAGAACATCTATTTACTGAGACCCTAGAAAAGCCTCGAAGATTTTGTCCCCTTCTTCTGGCGTCACAGCACTCTCTAACATCTCCAATGCTAAACCTTGGACATCTGGTGCGATTCCCTTTTCAAGCACCAAGTCGTCATCCGAGAAATTCAGGCGTGCTAGCACGAGGAGGTACTTTTGTGGGCCCCCATGGATCTGTGTAAGTTTTTGCTGCATGTTGATGTTTGGATGTTTGGTTACGAGATGGTAGAGAAGACGAGTTGCATGGGTGAGTATTAAACCGCTAGTAGTAATAAGTTAGCATTATACGAGAGGCTTAGGCTGGGATAGGGTGTCCTACGTAGAATCATGGCCTGCACGCCAATCGTATAGAGTATCCAAAGTATCGCTCATTAAGCATACAAGGCGCCCTAAGGTAGTTTGGTGCTGTGCTAGGGCTGTGCTGGCGAAGGGGCTTCTCGTCATACTTGTCAACAATTGCAAGCATCCAAGTCTCAGCGGGAGCAAAACCTCAGGTTCAAGCCTAATATCTACAGTTGGCTGGAAGGGGACCTGGAATAGGGGGTATGTGAGGCGATCAATAATATATACGGGATCGAGAGTTTGTTTACTTGGATCGATGTTACCAAATGAGTCGCGTAGTATACTTGTGCTGAGAATTTTCAGCATCTGGTGAAAATGTTCGGTAGGTTGATTTTGGCTTAGGCACAGGAGCACAAAGTCTAAGCGCATTAACCCCCAGAAGCGGGTGATATGCTCCAAATCAGACACACAACCCAGTGCTGTCATATGAAGCACATTGAGATATGATGCCACATCAATCACTTTATCATAACCTTCCACCGGCCGCCTATAAAATCTGGGAATAACTACTTTATCAACAGTAGCCTGGAGCAGTGGGAGAAGACTATCGATGATGTGTGGAGCAATTGCGGTGGTCTTGAGCTCTAATGCATATGCTAACCAGTCGACGAGAAGATAGAGAGGATGAAGCTGATAGCGTGTTAGCAGACTGATATACTAGAATGCAGCATAATCCCTACATATTTTTCCTCGACACACATAGCCCACATAGAGATTAACAGCTCACAAAACTCCACGGGGAGTTCTGTTATTTGCTTTCGAAGACCAAGTAATGGGATCTTACCCAGTATGACTGCGGCAAGAGACTCATCGTTCGAAGATGGTAGCGAGTACTTGCCCAATGCCTCAATAGTCCGTAGATGCCCATTACTTGGCCGATGGTCCAAAATTGTTCCAACAAACTTGATAAAATTAGCGCAGCTTCTTTCTACTGAGGGTATGGGGAGCACACATCAAACCGGTCGTCAAATATTGCCAATTTGCTTATGATGCTTTCATCTAGTGCAGAAAGTTTTGACTCATGAGCCTCGGGGTCATCAGTCTGAACTTCTAGTGTAGCAGTAGGGCTATCGTTGGCTTTCCTTTTGCGCTTAGCGGATTTTGACGGAGTGCCACCTCGTGAGCGAAACTTTGACGGGGATAGTTTTGACGGGGAGAGAACCTCGATCTCATCATCATCGAACCCGTCTCGATGTGGAAGAGATTTCTTCTTCTTGGGGGTGGAATTGGAGTCCTTTCTCTCCACACCTCTTAGTCTTCCCACCCTAGCAGATTCTGCCAGATCCTGCTTTACAAAATCTCGCTCTGTGGCTGCATTACTGGCCGTAATTCGGGCTGCGTCTAGCTCCTTCTTTTGTTTCGATAACTTATCCTCGCTGATTTTGCGGATTGCATGAAGTTCTCTTTCATGTTCTTTAGACTCCTTTTCTTGTTTGCTCCGCACAATTGCAACCTCCCCTGTCTTCGCATTAAGGTTCTGCTCGAGTAGTCTGTTCTTCTGTTGCAACTAGTTGACCGTTAGCGAAATTGAAGGGGAACAAAGACTGGGAAAGTATTGCCTCTTCTAGCTGCCTCAACAACTCCGCAGTATTTCCTATTGCTGGCAGAGGTTGACTACCCTGACTAAACCTGGGCAGAACCCCTCTTTGTGCCACAGGTAGGCTATCGGCTCTTATTGCAGGCTGGAACGGAGGCATACCAGGTCCTGAGCGGTTGTTCAGACTCGCATTGTTTCCAAATTGAGAAGGCCTATGCTGTGATATGGGAGCATACTGGGGCCTTGGGGGACGAGGAACATGCTGCACGAGGCTCGGTATTGATGCGGGAGTGCTTCGAGACTCGTCCACAACCACAGCATCATCCAAATCTTCATCATCGAACTCATCGCCGTAGTCAGAAGATGGGGCAGCAGTTCGGCTTGGCTGAGCTGTTGGCTGGGCAAGTGACTGTGAATTGGCATAGGCTGCTTGGGTGGACTGGATGGCGTTATATTCGAGCTCTGCCAGAGCATTGAAAGGAAGGTCGTCTAGGTCATCATCGGAGAAGTTGTTTTCTCCATCTGCGTATGGAGGCATGGCAATGTATTGCAGCTGCAGCAACAAGCGCGAATCATGATTGAGCAAGCATTAGAGGACGGTGAGAGCTCAGAGCTAAGTCGGTTGAGGTCCTCTATGCGCCATGTGGCTGATTTATGGGCTTTGAAGTTATTCCCAACACGCACCCACGCGTATTTACGCGGCAACCAGCAGATGCGGCCGCCCGGGACTTGGCCCTCGGGACGGAACAAAGATATTCCGCTTGACAGCACAGCCACAGGCGACAGAGAGTTTGGCGGACAAACGCCGTCACAGCCAGACTATCGTCACCAGAATTTCTCATCTATTGTGAATGGTATTGCGGTATGTCTACTCTCTCTGTATATTTCCTGCCAACTAGCGCATGAGCCAAACTACTGAATCTCTAATTCGACCTAACTGACAGTTCGATAGAGCCATAGTGATATACGAGCCCTATCGATAGCACAACACGGCACGACGCGACACACAACTGCGACGCCGAAAATCATAGCTGCAAGCCTGTTAAATAACGTATCTAGCTAGTCATAGCTCTAGTTCGGAATATCCTCGACTCCTCTCGCTCATCTAGAAAGCCAAATAGTACCTGCGGAGCCCGGCAGGCATTTACCAGAACACTGGCCGCATCTGTCACTCTTGGCAATCCAGCACGACGTCACCCACCTTTGTGACTTAAACATTTCTTCCTCTGCACTCCAATCCCTTCGAGCGCAGGTATCAACAAATACAAGCCGACCCTCGCCATTCGCAATGGCCAAATCCCGTCGCGGGGTTAAGTTCCCTCATAGGAGTGGATCGAACAGTCAGGATGGACGACGGAGTAGCTTCTCGGATATCAGCGAGGCAGCATCAGAACCAGGCTCCCCAATATTAAAGGATGCAAAGGACAAATTGCTGCATGTAAGGGACCTAGTCACTATAGAATTCAGAGCCTCTTTTGCTGATCCAAACTTTTAAGCCTGCCCCAGCCGAGCCATCCGAATATGAAAAGAAAAAACAGACCTTCATCACTCGATCAATATGGACATTTGTGATGATTGGTGCATTCTTCGCCTCCATGTTTATGGGTCATATATACATCATTGCTATTGTAACGGCTGTCCAGATTATATCTTTTAAAGAGGTGATAGCTATCGCGAACGTTCCCAGTCGAGCTCGCCGGTTACGATTCACGAAGGCTTTGAACTGGTATTGGTTGGCGACAACTATGTACTTCCTCTACGGAGAGAGTGTCATTTACTACTTCAAACATATTGTACTAGTGGACAAAGTGCTACTGCCGTTTGCAACCCATCATCGGTTTATCAGCTTTATGCTATACACCATTGGTATATATATACCTCCTAGGCAAGCTGCAAAGTACTCGCTGACAAAGTTTAGGATTCGTCTTCTTCGTTGCATCTCTTCAGGCTGGACACTACCGATTTCAATTTACCCAGTTCGCATGGACACACATGGCCTTGTACCTCATCGTTGTCCAGGCACACTTCATTATGAACAATGTTTTTGAGGGTATGATTTGGTTCTTCCTCCCGGTATCTCTCGTAATCTGCAATGACATCTTTGCCTACCTATGCGGGATTACCTTTGGCCGAACGCAACTTATTAAATTGTCCCCCAAGAAGACAGTTGAGGGCTTTGTCGGAGCGTGGATTCTCACGATAATATTCGGGGTGGGAATGACTAATCTATTGATGCGCTACAAGTATTTCATATGCCCCGTGAATGTAAGTTTTCTACCCGCAGCTCACCTTGCATGACTGATACAAATATAGGACCTTGGTGCGAACATTTTCACGGGCCTTGAATGCACCCCAAATCCGGTCTTCATTCCCCACCTCTACCAACTTCCCATCTGGTTTCCGTACTTTAAAACATTATCTATGGCACCTATGCAGGGTCACATACTTGTTTTTGGGACTTTTGCATCTCTCATAGCCCCGTTTGGTGGATTCTTTGCCTCGGGTCTCAAGCGTACTTTCAACATTAAGGACTTTGGTGACAGCATTCCTGGGCATGGTGGCATTACCGACAGAATGGACTGCCAGTTCATTATGGGTTTTTTTGCATATATGTACTTCCATAGCTTCATTGCCGTAAATAAAGCCAGTTTGGGGAGTGTGATCGAGACAGTGATTACGGGTCTGACACCCGAGGAGCAGATGGAGCTGGTGAAAGGTATCAGCAAGCATTTGGTAAACCAAGGTGTTATAACTGAGGGTGTATGTCATCTCCATTTCCGTCCAAACATTTGAGGAGAAACTAATTAATGCCAGGTTCTCGACTGTCTTAATGTAGTGGTGCAACGGAGATGAGTGAAGCCGAAACGAGTGACATTCACAGCCGTGTAGGGTTTAGGAGAAAGGTATCCTGTCCCGGTTTGTGTGTAATATACATTTTCTTCATGTGGATATCAATAGCAGGTGGTTGGTGTTTCCAGGAGCCATGGCATGAGAATTGCATATAGCGACAAAATAATGAGAATTTCTTCAGTGGAACCTGGTTGCTTATACTTCATTTGTACTTTCCAGATGATTAACTTATAACCGCTTTATAGTCATAGTTTCAACTTTTGCAGCTTTCTTGCTGTTCGGTTTCTGAATATTTGCAAGTCTTGAATTTCACAACTGGGGCCTAAGCAGGAGTGGTCTGAGTCCAGTTTCTTGTTTGGGTAGCTCTAAAAGGCTGGAGTAAAATGTTTATGAGTCCCGTAATACAATGCGATCAAATTTGATATTCTCCGAATTCATTAGACTTTTTATAGTGTTCCATCGCAATTTGAGAGGCACTAGAATTCAGTTCTCATAAGGTGCTGGAGGAGCAGGTCACCTGACCTCCGGCTAAAATCTGACCACAGCCCTAGGATTTGTGATCAATATCCCACCCCATTGTATGCTCAATGATAGAAGCACAATCTCATGATAACTTCAATATTAAACACTCTATACTTTGGGTATATATCATATATTATTACGTTCTTATGGAGACCGTAGTTAGTACAATGCATTCTGCACAAATGTCGCCTACGGTATGTTTACGATGTAAGGGTCGCAAGAAGAAATGTGACAAAGCACTACTGGGTTGCTCCAGGTGCGTAAGGTAAGTTGATTTTAGTTCACCCCTCTTAGATCCTCAATGATGTTTACCTTCTCAAAAGACTTCAAGTTCGATGCCAGTACCAGTCTTCCGAGTCCCATGACCTACCTTTTTATCCCAGACCAGTCAAACATACCAACAACAATCACGAGCATCCAAATCACAACAATAACCTAGCACCTGAACCTCAAGCTTCCTTCTCTCTCTATGGAAGTAGGACCGCGAATACTATGCTCTCAGGGGAGCAAAATAGTCTGAATATCGATCGACAACTTACAGATGAAGTTTTCACAATCATGAGCAACGATGAAGAGAGTATATATGCGTCTTGCGCGCGATATTTCATTACAGTTCATATGTGGTATCCAATCCTTGTTAAGGAAGAGTTCTATGATAGACTTGAAAACATAAAAAGTATGCCAATGGCGGACTTCTCTATCCTAGTTTTCAACATTTATTACCTCGGTCAAATATACCGGCAACCCCCTCGTCAGAAAGAGGACCTGAAGCAACTTCATCGCAAAGCGAAAAGTTTGCACTATCTTCTGGTATCTGCGGGAAGACGGTCCATTACGCTTGTTCAAGCTGGCCTTTTACTGGCATTATACGAGCACACTCAAGCACTGCATGATGATGCCTTCCAAACCATTGGAATTTGTGCGAGGATGGGATATACTCTTGGCTTTCACAAGACTCTGTCTCCCGATGCCTTTCCAGGTGACCGGGATAATAAGGAACGTGACTACCAAAGACTCGTCTGGTGGGGTATAATTATACTCGAAAGGTAATCCATCCCCATTACTCATTTCAAAAGCAAAACTGCAGATCAAATACGTTTCTTATCAAAGCTAACTATACAAAGAATATCAGCGTTGGAGCAGCTCGATGAAAAATTTCCATTCGCAATTCCAACACCCCTTCTTACGGATCTTTTGCCTTCACATGATGGCACCCGAGAGCCTGTTTCTCTAGATTTATGTACAGACGACGTAATACCCAGTCTAAAAAGAACCGTGACGTTAAGTACTCACGCACAAATGGCCCAGAGTGTTTTTTTACTGAGCCATGTTATTGATTATGTAAAATCAACCTCCTCGTCGCATGATGCTGCTTGCCTCGATAAAAGCATACGGTCATTTATGATGAATCTTTTGAAGAATAATATCAGCCTTCACGAAGGGCCTTATACGATTTGCTTGAGGTGAGTCATATTTTCATTTTGGAAATTATCAATGAACACTACAAATGTTAATATATAGAAGTGCTCTTTTAACGCTTAATCGTTACCAGCTTTCGATAGAGCCACATCACATGGAGGATGAAGAAGGAAGATTTTTCAAGTCACGAGCGGCACTTGGTGTCCGATCAGTGCTAAGAATGGTTTTGGACAGCACACAGCAGTGTTCAGAAGTTCCTTGTGGCCAAATAGATTCAACACCCGTATGGGGCCTTCATCGTGTGTTCAAAACAACGCTGCTCCATCTAGAACTTGGGGATAGAGAAGAAGATAAAGAGAAATGGGAAGAAAATCTGATTGTATCGAAGGCCATGTTGAGCTCCTGGGAGCCCAGGTGGAACATTGCAGGTATATCGTGATTCCATTCCCGTACCGACATCTACCACGCAAACAACTGACAATTTCTAGGGAAGTATCTAAAATCCATTGAAAATGCAGAGCCCCGCCAAACCCTATCCACCTGAATCCCAGATCATTTCGTAAAAGCTCAGTTTCCTACGAAAGCTTTGCCAGGAGCTCTCCATATGCTTTAGTGAATTCATCCCTTTGTTCCGTCTTCCACTTCTCTGCGACAGACTCGAGGAGCTTTCCGCTCATTGCATTCGTCAAGCCCGGACTCATCATCTGCTTTGTTGGGTCGGCATCTGGGAATGTCAATGAAACTTTAGTGTCCACGACCTGAAGCTTCATTACTCCAAGAGCTTTCGCCAAGCTCTCACTTGCAGATAAGCCACCCATGATACCATAACTGACGATCATAATCGGCTTGCCAATCCATGCGTGATAAAGATAATCAATAGCATTTTTTGTTGGCCCTGGTAGACCACCGTTCCACTCCGCGGTGACGAAAACGTAGGCATCGTACTTGGCAATTTCCGCGCTCCAGGCTTTGCTGTGCTCATGGGCAAATTCTCCGAATGCTGGAACCATCGCGGGAAATATAGCCTCGTTGAAGATAGGAAGGTTGAAGGAGGCAATGTCGACAAGGGAGAGAGCTGGTGTCGGGGTAGCATTCTTAGGGTTTGTTTCTTCCAGGACAGACTTAACCATGGCTGCTACTTGATCGCCTATACGATTTGGGCGAATGCTGCCGATTATGACAGCAATCTTCTTGGGAGATTGAGACATGATAGCTGTGAATGCGGGTTATAAGATCTTGAGAATATGAAATGTGATGTTGAATAGTAGTTAAGAGGCACTTTGAGATTTCTGGTTGTTTGTGCGGTGAGAGGTTAATAAATGCTGTGAAAAATAGAACCAGGACGGAGGAGGGTGGTTATTTATATAAATCTTAGAATCACTAGGTACCTATGCCCTAACTAACTTGGCTACTAATTTCCCTACCCAAGCTTTCACTCTGGTATTCTTGATCACAAACCTTTGAATAAATGCACCCAGTACGGAACTTGACACATTTCTAAGCACAATCCAAATCGCCCCGTATTACTGTTTAATATACGAGGAGATTAATTCTTCTATTTCAAAAAATACACTTCATTAGAAATCCAGTCCACTTCTGCATAGTCGGCTGCATGGGAGGGTGCCAGTGTTGAATCAACGCTATCGTTGTTTGTGGCACAGTTGAAGACGACGGCCTACCCATTCATATCAGTAAACCCAAGCCTCACTAAGCCTCTATGAATCAAGAAACTGGCCAGATTTTCTTTTTGCTACAATTGATGATGGCGTCGAAAGCACGAGCGGCTGCACAAGCGGCTGCACAAGCGGCTGCACGAGCGGCTGCACGAGCGGCTGTGGCTGCTGGTAGAATGACGTAAATTAGTAAACATATTTCCTGGTCGCGAAATCTTTGTTCTATTAATAAGAGCTGTACTTTTCTTTTCAGCGATACGTGGGTGGCCCACTGTATTCATTTGCCGTCATTTCTTGGTAGCTTGGAGATCCCTGATAGAGGTTTAATACCGACAAAAGTTTGGCTCCCACTACCTAGATTATGCCAAACGTTTGGCGATGATATTTTGGCACCAAGTTAAACCATTCAAACCTTTTTGTTTCTTTCGGGAGAAGCTGTGATATTTGTAGGCCATTCCGGGATAATATAATACAATAAAACTTTTCCAGCTTAAAATGAAAATATACCAGTGAGGAACCTGGCTGCCTCAGGTGTCGACTTATTTTGCTCCATGACTTTCCCCACCTCCTGATCATCGATTTTAGATAGTTTAACGTGAAACCCAAGGATTGAATAGAAGAGTTGAGACAAATCAACTAAATCCTTCTCCAAACAACCGAAAATATTTATATTTCATGTAGAAATAAGGGTTTGAGATGTGATTGAACTGGCCAAGATATTGAACTTTATCTCGTTCTTGATTGACAACTTGAGTATTATAAAACGTAAGGATATTACACGGGTTCGCTACTAAGTTCTGTGGTGAAGAGTTGTTGCCCCCCGCCGTCTAGTATTTAGAGTTGAAAATGGAGCAGCAGGCTGATTGAACAATCCTAAATTCACCGTTCGAAGAATTAGGGGCTAACAAGCTCATCATTGATCAGTTGAGACGATAATTTGACAATATGTAATAGATGCAAGCTGGCTGCGTACGCTGACGGGACGAATTGTCCAGCCCGTAAAGCTGCGTTTTTGACTGTCGCGTAAGCTCCTGACGGCGAGCAGTTTTCCTGGTCTGCAATTATAGAAAAAGGTATGCCATAAGCTCTAGCTCCAATTATACGGTTCCGATTACCTGGTGATAGCTGTGCTAGAGGTGACCGAGGTGCTCCTGGCGTACGAGGCATGATTGATTGTAAAGGGTTGTAATACAAAATCGCGGTTTTCGTGTTTTACCGAGGCACGTGCACGTTCATATGTCCATCCACTGTACAGGAAAGAAAACAGAAACAATTCTTGAAGATCTCATTGAAGCTACTTTCAATATATACGAAATGGAGAGGAATGCAAAATACGGAATTCACGAAAGGTAGGCGGCGCCAAGCCTAAAATGTCATGGCTGTTGACATAATCAGCTCAAAGTTGCTCACGCCACAACGCCTCAACCTTTTCCAATATCACCTATACCGGCTTACGCCTAATGGACGAATTGGCTGAAAGAATTAGGAACGAAAGCCTGTTGACGAGAGCTTAGAATAATATTTAAGGGTATTTCAACATTTTGCAATTATCGCTGTACACCGACTTAACCCTATGTAGATTGTTCATGTATTGGCTTTGTCTCCTGCTTCTCCAGATTAAGTCCAACCGAACCCGAACTTACACTCCCTAGATTGGTCCAACTCGAAAAATCCCAACAATTGCCTACCCGCAGCAGAGAGTTGCCTCTTCCTTTTCATTTCGACTTGCAAATCATCAGGTCATTTCCTTAAAGAGTGAGGCATGTAACTAACCTCAAAATTATTGGCTCCCAACTAAATATAAAAGCTCCTAGGAAAGCCCCAATTATGATGCTGATAATGATGTATCCGTTGTAATACATGGCCAACAACATGATGAAGTATGCCACTGCAAACTGTATCATGTGGAAGAGCGCTCGAATGCCTTGTTGCAAGAGGCTTGGTCGAAACTGCTGCGGAATCTGTCTTGTAGTTACATGAGCCTGGGCTGGTTTCGTGCTAGAGCTGGCCGTGGTGGAATCGATTTCTGTGCTAGATGTAATTTGGTGATGTTGGCGTTGCGCTCCGCGGACGATAAAGCGATCGTATTCTCTTGAAGCTCGACGAAGGAACTCGAGAGACATGACGAGCAGTATTACGCCGATACAGCAGCCAGCGAACATCCCCTTAGATGTGACGTGCCATGACTTGGCGATGAAACCTGCAGAGAGGTTAATAAGTCCCCCAAGTCCGGCAGCATATAAGTCGCGAGAAGTTCTTAGGGTGCAGAGGCAGATTGATTGAAGATTGCCGTACACGCATCAACGGTTTCCCAGTTCCAAAGCATCTAGAAAGCGCATTAGATATACACAGTTCGATTTTAGGACGCGCAACCAAATATTTAACGCAGGTCTCACAGAAATCTTGCAGCTTCCGGTTCCCATGTCCATAGCCATCGCCGCAGGAGCGGTAGCGGAAGCCATGGCACTAGTTGGCGTGGCTGCCATCCCGCCCATATTCATACTTGATGTTCCCATATCCATATTCATCTTTATGTAGCGAATCGACGACTCCGTAGTCACGATTGTTGGATGTTGGAATTTGCAAAAATGATAAAACGAAATCACAGCTCTCAGGAAATCGGCGAAACCAAAACCCTAGATAAACAGCAGTGGTGCTGTTATATGTTCTCAGCACGATCAGGGGATGATCAGGTCATCTTGGCCAGGGCAGAAGAATCTGCTGGGGGTGCGATTCCCGGCCAATCGATAACGACAATCTTTACAGAAATTTTGAGTTAGGTGCGCTCTTTTGAGCAAGATTCGATTGACAGGATCAGGTTTATGTATCACAATAGCAAGCGGCAAACGTCCAAACAAAGTAGGGACTAACATGCGGAAGCTTGAGCGGCGTAGTCCGTAGTTGGCACTTTCTCGAGCAATGCCAAGGGAAAGTGAGCAAATATCCACTCTTCTAGCAGCGAATTTTGCGCTAGTAGGAGTGCAGTAGGGGGGGCACGCCGGGAGCTAGCTTGATCTATCACTTAGCTCGTAAGCTTTACCAATATAAGTGGACTTACTAATCGAATACCCAAATTTCACCAATTATATGCAGTCTACATCCCAAACATGGCTTTTTCTTTCTTACCAATCACTACCACAGTATTTCTACATCTTCATAAAGGCTGCCAGGTCCACAAACCGCCACGCGAATCTTCGACCACCCAATTTACGCCTATTGAGCAAGGGAAGTAGTGATGTCCAATTTCTGTCAAGTCCTGATATCTTTCTCGCTAAGACTATTTGACACTATCAAAAGCTTGGACAACACTCTCAGCCGCGTTCTAGAGGCTCGAAGTTCGGACATATAGGGATCCACGGAAGTAAACTGGTTATACGGATATACCTCAGCCAATAGCAATTCTACAATCGCATTGTAGAATTGCGTCCCGCGAGTGGTTTGGGTAAGGTTCATCGAGCAAGACAAGCAAATTGTTTTGAGCTATCTAGTGTTTGGTTATTCCTATTAATTTTCTAAGAAAGAATATAACACCAGTAATGGCACGCCTGGCCAAAAGACCCTTTATCTTTACTATAGATACATCGTGCTTCTCCATGCTGTTAAGTTAAGAACTGTTGGCTTAACAGCCAACGTGATAATTAAGATCGTTGCTAAACGAAAGAACCAGATCGGCTGTGAGGACCGAAAATGGATAGTTTTCCAAAGTCATAGCTTAGAGAGTATAAGGAAATACTCATAAGCATGCTGGCTAGGACGAGGAGTCCATCGAAAACCCGGGATATCAACGCGAAGAAAGCCGACTCGAACCTCTGTGATCTTGGCTCTGCGGATACCATTTTTATGATGCGTAGGACAGGAAGTAGAAGGCCAAATTGTGTAAATAAAGCGGACATTTCCAAGACCTTATAGCCTCACACTTTGGTATATATATCACTTAGATCCCCATCAGTAAAAGATCCGAGCAATTAAACCATATCAGTGTATGCCTTCGAATAGAGAAAACCGTATTGCACATGCTCTGTATAGCCGCAAGATATAACCCCACTCATCGGGGAACCGTAGACGGATGTGGTACGTCCCCTTGTGAATGCGATGTTAACCTATAAATTGGAAGAACTTGACTGGTGATAGAAGCCAAGGGCCAAGGGGCCAAGAGTTGGGAATGGATTTAATCCTCTCAAATATGCTCGTCTGTATATTTGATAATTGTATATCATGCAGCATGATATATGAACTCAATACTGTCTTTACTTGAAGTATGTTCGACATCTACATTCCTCTTTGCCACCCCACCTCTAAGGTCCGTCACCCATCAATAACAACAAATTTGAATATTATCAAACATGAGGCGAGTATGTGATCTGCGGTTGTCTAGTCTTTTCATTGCACTGTATATCTCAGGCGTATACGGTGATGGCATCGGTCTCATCGGATGGGGCAAGACTCTATACAACCCGACATGTAGCTTTGCCTGTCGCAATGTTCTCAGAAAACAGCAGCTGCTTTGTACGCCCCTTTCCAGTAACAAGAATCACGGCTCGGTTCATAACCCTGTCTCTACACCACCTGGTTGCTTCGTAAAAGACCCGTCGTTCTTGAAGACTATGGCCCTCTGTATAAATACATACTGCCCACTAAGTGGCGATCCGTCCACGAGTTTGATTGAGGACTACTGGGCCTCTCATCTTGGGACTGGTACTCTCGGGAACTATGAATATATACCAACCATGTCATACCGGGACGCCTTGACCGCAGCCCGTGAAGATGAAAGTCGCGCAGCATATAACGTGGGCTCATCAACCAGCAATGGGACCAGCCATGGACATATAGATATAACAAAGTTTAAGGCGCGCGAACATAGTCATCTTACGGAGAAGAGAGATGGGATGAGCGCATTCAACGTCTCCAGTCCTTTGCCCAAGGCAGCTGGCGGCAGTGCTCCATTGAACACCACTAGCTTCGTCGGTCCTAAGGACTGGCAAATGCAATATAATTATATGTCTGATTTTGAGACAAACGAAGCTGGTCATTCCACAATGTCGTATGTATGATACAAAGTTCATTTGAGATTCAAACACTAATTAAATCAGGTTAATCGTTGCCATAGTCGCCATCCTTCTACCTATCCCACTCTCCCTGCTCCGGTTTATTCCTGGTATTGCACACAGTCGGGGATGGACTTACATCCAGTCAATGCTGGTCTATCCAGCTGTATGGGGAAAACACCATCGCGAGCCCGTATCTGGGGGGATGGTTCCCGCACGTGGACAAGCTCTGTACATTTTCCTGATTAGCTTTCTCAACATCATTCTCCTCCTTACTCCGTACGCCATCAACCAACCCCAGGCAAGCTTTATGTCAACGGACATGCAGACGCTTAGCATTGTCGGCAACCGTGCCGGCGTCATGGCTATGGGGAACGTAGTCGCGCTGGTCCTGTTCTCAGCGCGAAATAATGTGCTCCTCTATATTACCGATTGGAGCTACAGCACTTACCTACTGCTGCACCGTTGGCTAGGGTATTGGTCCATATTTCACACCGTTCTTCACTCGTTCATGCTGATGGCTAACTACATGGCGACTGGTACATATGGAGTGGAGTTGGCGCGCAAGTATTGGATCTGGGGCATAGTCGGAACGATTGCCGCCTGTGCCATCTTACCCTTCTCTCTACTCTCGGTGCGGCAGAAGTTCTATGAGGTCTTCCTCGTGTCGCATATCTTGTTGTCCTTACTGTTCGTTATTGGTTACTACTACCACATATGGTACGTCTATGGGTATAGCTGGGGCTACGAGATATGGATGTTTATTGCAGTTGGTATCTGGGGTGTTGACCGTGTTATCCGACTAAGCCGCATGGCGTTCCAAGGCAGCCGAACCGCTATTCTCACGGCAATTGAGGACGTGGACGGAGAGTATATCCGTATCGACATCGAAGGCAAACTTCTCGACGGTGGCGTAGCATACCTATGTTTCCCGACTCTAGGCTGGCGGTTCTGGGAGACTCACCCCTTTTCTGTGGTACTTCCTAGTATATGCGCCAACTTCGAAGGAACCTCTACTTCTGCTTCTGACCAGAACACGACTCCTATGCCTATCTCTAAGGGGATCTCCGAGAAGTCGCTAGGCGCATCTCAAACTGGTACTGTAGCGACCATATCTACCAACGATCGTAAAGATTCTACCACGACTTTCTTTACTCGCACTCGAACTGGAGTTACAAAACAGCTTGCAAGTCGCGTTCATGGTGTGGGAGGCTCATCAGCTCGCCTCCGAGTCTTAATTGACGGACCATATTGGCACTCGGGCCGTGTATCTTTGCAGGTTGCCCAGTGCAGTGGCATCTTGTGCATCGCAGGAGGGGTGGGTATCACCGCCTGTCTGCCGTACCTGGCGCAGAGCAGCACAAATAATACCAAATTGTTCTGGTCTAACCGCAAGGCCGGCCTGGCGACCGCGCTAGCCCCTATTTTGTCTGCCCTCCCAAACACTGTGCAGGTCGAGATAACCGTTGGACAGCGATTGGACTTGGATTCCATTTTAAGTAGGGAAATGCTAAGGCCCGATAATGACAGAGGGCTTGCTATTGTTGTTTGTGGTCCCCCGGGTATGGCGGATGATGTGCGCCAGAAGGTAACCTGGCTGGTAAGGTCGAATCCGGCATGTTGTGCTTATGTGCTTGTAGACGAGGCATTTGGTTGGTAATGAACTAGCGCAAACTAGATGACTGTAACTCAATTAGAGCTTTAAATTACGAACAAATTTCTAATGAGAATCGTTACTGGAACGCCAGAGTTTTAGCAAGTTATTAAAAGAATTCTAATTAATACTCTAAGAGATACTTTTTGCCGCACTAGTAATTATCAGATGTATATTAAGTGTCCTGTACGTGCTGGAGAGGAAATGTTATAAACTATAATAGGATAGACAGTATCTCGCATTGTGAGCTTAATTTCGCTTTGTGTCGGTAAATTGGAATAAGTGGAGGTTTTATTTTCGGTAGTAATGAAAGTATTAGAAGTTCTACATGCAGGGTGGTGTTGATATAGAATTCTGATGCGGCCGCCCAAAACCACACCTGTTTTGGAGGGTGTTTTGGTCAGCTTATGATGTGCTTTTGTGCGTTTATATAAGATATTAAAAAGAGTTTTTAAGATAAACCACCATTAAAAGATGTCTTCTAGTAGCTATCCTCATCCTAAGCCTTTTTTCCAAAACCAAGCTGTGAAAGCTTGTGCGTGGCACCTTAGCATATACAGGGTTTTCCCCTCATTAAATACAGGTGCCGAACAGCCAACAAGAATCTCCTTCACGTGCTTATACAGATTGTGGTAAAACAATCCAGGGGGTACTCAAACCAGATACTTTCTGTAACGGCATCTACAGTACCAACCATCTCGAATGAATTAAGTGGGGCGTGACCCCAGTGTTTGGTACTATACAAAACAATGCTGTTACAGGTGCACAGATGCAAAAAATGGCCAGTGCAAGCCTGGGAACTTGTACCTCTTACTTTTCCAAGCATTGCTGCGTAAAGTTCACATGCAGATAAAAAGGAAAAGGTTCAATATGCCAAGCGACGATCTGAGCCTATCCCAGTAGTTTAAGAAGATCGATGCAGTGAAGCTGGGTGAGAGCCGAGCTAGTTCGTATTAACACCAGGATTTGTCCTGGTCATTAGATATATATGTCGATTTCCTAGTGCTTCTTCAAGGCAGCAACGCCAAAGTAGTGGGGAAGCGCCGGTAGCTAAAATGGTTAGAGTATGGTACTGTGAGGATTAAATATTGACAAGCCTTATATCCCAGGCTCATCGCTAAACGATACCTTGCTTAATCCTATTTAATACTAGCTAGTAAACGTAGTAGCGAAAAAAAGGACTAAGCTTTACCTTGATTATTTCTTAAGGGGTAATTATTGTGAAGTGTGATAAAGCAAAGCAACGATCGGTAGTAAAGTAATAATAGAACCAAGCAGCCTAAGAGTATCACGATCGGAGTATCGACATCCTGAACCAACCTTCCTTTAGGGATCTTAAAGTTGTCAATATCAAGCTTTGACTACCAAGATGATTACTCCGATTGATCGACATGTGTGACGGCCACACGAGACAAAACAGTTGTCCGGGGGGTCCGTTGTCAATCGAATACCCCCGGAAGCAAGGAAACGTGCCAGGGGTTGCTGGTATCAATGTTTTGTTTCTCTGCTAGATACCCTAGTCACATAATATTATAGCAAGATCCAGCAATATTACTGAACTGATCGCTCTATTGAAGAAGGACGCTGAAGCCCAGTACCTCAAATAAAAACATATTCCCAGTTACATACTGAACTCCATATAAGCAAGTCTTGCATCTCAAGGCAACGTCATCGCTTTTTAAACTGTCGTAGACAGCGGAGAGGATATAATAAATTCTTGGCTCACACTAAATAAGACCACTAGAATGGCGAGATTTAGCGCCGTAATACCTGTGGTATTTTCAGGCGTTGCCTTCTCACTTCTTCTTGTTCTTGCACTTGCAGGATCGAAAGTCAACACAGGGTCCGAATACTTTATTCTTTCTGTGAGTCAACCAGCCGTTTCTTTCAGGTTACATAACTGACATCATTTCTAAGTTGAACACTTCCAAGATTGGTTCAGAAACCATTCAATTCAATACGGTCGCTGATCCAACTCCTGGGATTACAGATCCCTCGGGTATATTCGGAGGGTTTTTGAATGGCATTGATGGGCTTATCGCTGGCGTTGCAGACCGTGCCAACGCACAGCTAGAGAAGCTTGAAGCAGATATCATCACTAGCATCATAGAATCTGCTGGCATTAAGGATGTTTATAATATCTACATGCGGAATATCTGCGAAGGGAAGCTAGCTAAAGATAACAATCCCAACTTGCTTGTTATTTCAGCTTGTCCCACATATCTGGATGCTACAGGTGGTATGTGAATTCAAACAGCAAGAAAATATGATAGATTGCTAAGCTAAATCTATACCAGGCCTTAGTAATATATCTTCAAAAGTTCCAAGCTCCGTCGTGATTGGAGCTACCAACGTTACTGTGCCAATTCTTGAATCTGCGGGAAAGGGGCTCGGCACGATTCAGGATCTAGTTGTTGCTGGGACCAATGCGAATTTCGCTTTCCTTGTCATCGGTCTCATTAGCTCAGGCATCGTTATGTCACTATCGCTCGTCGCAATCATCTTTCCCCGCTTACGATTCATCACATATCTGAACCTATTCTTCGCTAGCTTGGCCTCCTTGGTCCTCATCGTTAGCGCCATAATTCTCACTATAGTGATCTACTTCATTGTTACGATGGTGAACGGCGTAGGCTCGGGGCTTACTATTAGTGCCACTGGTGGTACGAGAGTAAGAGTATTCTCCTGGGTTGCATGGGTATGTAGTACAGTAAGCGGCACTTATTGGTTCCTCATCTGGTTTGTCCATATAAGGAGGACAATGCTTGTTAGGCGGCCACGCGATCAGAATGATATTGGTAAATGGGGTGGTCTTATTGGTCGGACACGAAGAAATTTAAGCAAGAACAGTGAAAAAAGCAACGCAGCCCAAGAAACCCCCATTGCGATGATGGCCATGAATCCGAGAATAAATACGACCATGAATTCTAATTTATAGTTAAATAGACACAATTTTATGATGATATGATGCAAATAATGAACAATTACTATAAGAAATTATTCTCAGGTTCGTAGCCTCATTGTACCATATGGTGATAAATAAGTAGGATGTTAGGTATCAATGACATCCGCCGTTTAGATAATACCATGCGATTTTCTTTTTGAATAAAACAGATCTTGATATGAGTCAGGGGCATGCCCTCGAAATAATTCGCTTCGTTGATGGGATCAATTTCATTCAAAATGTAAATTTGCAGACATTTGGGGATATGCTACTAGGAACAGTTATTAGGTGAGAACTATTTGGCTTTGTGCCCAGTGGTGCTCCCATCCACTCGTTTCTACGCCTGCCGCGATGGCGATTCTGGGTAAGAGTATATCTTGTTTGGTTCTGGATTGCTTGGTACTGGATATTATGCTTCCAACGTTTGATCTATTTCTTGAACTAAACACCAAATTGTTAGAGAAGTGTCGTAATATTATGAAAACAATGGATTGGATGGTATCTTCCCATCCAGAGCATGCTTAGGAATCATAATATATGGAAAATATTGCAAATATTGACGATGCTTGTGAAAGGTTTAAGTAAAGGTTTAAGTTGTTCGTTTGCTAAAGGAGTTTAAAACGTTAATGTATGAGTTGTAAAATTGAAGAACAGTGAGGGAAACTGCAAAACGATATAGTCATTGTTGAATTCAATCCGTCAACTCGCACCGGTATCATGTCGTTCGCAACATCCTTCTTACTCTCATCAAACTTATGCTATCTTCCATCTGTGATACGACTTATCGATTCTTTTCCAAATCCGCAAGCTCAACATCAGACCTCGGCCAAAAGTGTGAGAGGTCGCCGACTGGAAGCTTTACCGTGATCCTCATCTCAGCAGCCATCATGACCACTGTTATGTAGTAACCCAGCACACCCACGACGAAGAAGATAGCAGCCCCCGCCTACGTTTCAGAGTCAGCTAATATAATTCCCTAAATTCTAGATCGCATAACCAAAGCCCGCCTACCTTTTGTAATCTCAATGCCATGTCATACTGAGCTGTACTAACTTTCCAATATGCACCACCAAGCACAAAACTACTAGTAAAAGCCCCCAAAAAGATAGAAGCAAACACCGCATTCGTCTTTAGCGTGAACAGGAAGATGGTAAATAGCCAGACCCCCCATACCATCAGGTACAACGCTACAGCAGCGTTATATCCTACGCTAGCTGCACCTTCCGATGAATTTCCAGTAGGAGAGTAGGAGGCAGCAATACCCCAGGAAGGGGTTTGAAGGACGCCGAATGAAAGCCAGAAGACCGCGAACATACCCATGACCATCATGGAGAAAAAGTTTCCCATTATCCATTCGAATATAGTGGCGAGGAGGAGAAGGACGGGACCGGTGAAATAGAAGATCCCACTGGGAATTATTTAGATAGAAATGAGAGAGGAGTAGGGAGGCTTACGCTACTCCAACAAGAGTTGTGGCACCACCCCAGCCCATAAGGATAGCCGAGAATGTGAGTGCTGATATCACGAACCTGGATAAGAGTATTTAGTGTTTAGTGCCTAATGATGGCTCAATCCACGCACCCCATCAGTCCGAGTGGTGTTGGGTTTGCAAATCGCTTGCGAAGATCACCCGCATTTGTTGTTTTCGGTGTTAGATAAAGCTGTGACCAGTCTGTTAGCAATGTAATCGAATGGTAGTACGTATTCTATTCCAATAAAGGGGCAATTACCTTTTCAAATAACTCAGGCGAAATAGTCATTCCACCTGTAGATTTGACGTGCGAGATTGTGTTAATTCCTAGGTCCTCGCGGTAGTCGTCTTCTACCGCATTCTTCCTACTATTCTCGTTGTTTGTCGAGGACATCGTTCTAGAGTTCTATATAATCGATGCAAACATGTGATATAAGACTTTGGGGAAAGCGAAATGGTGAAATGAATATCAGGTTCGGTATACACGATTCTTAAAAGACACCTATCCCTCAAAGAATAACTTCTCATTAAATGTGGTAAGAAATTAGCATATGAAAACTGGAGAATAACTATGTGTATGTATATATACATATCCAGGAAGTGAGGGGGTGTCACGTGTAGGCACAAGATCGTCAAAGTAATAAAGAAAGAACACTTCCCTATCTTATTTGCCATTATGGTCGAAAAGGTACCACATTCAAAGCAAGCTTTCAATATCTGAAGCATGGGGTTCTGCGGTTTCCCCGCATCTTACCCCCCAGAGACCAAAAGTTGTGAAAAGGCAACCAATGAAACTGTTTGATTTACGGAGAACTTCCAACATGGCGCTGTTTTTTAAGGCTGGGAGGTAACCGAGCAGTCCTGATTTGGGCCAGCCAAGAATGACAAATGCTTATGAAGCACTACCAAATCATTGGCTGTCAAACACAAATGCTGCTTACATCAGAATTGGTCTCATATCTACCCAACTTTTTGATACTTCAAGTGCCAACCTGATCACTTTGTAGATATATTGAACATATCTATCAAAAACTACCACAACTCCTGTATGGTGAGGTATTGCTTCTCGATCTACCATATATATAGCAATTTTAGACAACGAAAACAAAATTTACTACCGGCCTATTCTATATGCGGTGCTGTTATAAATACACATTAAATCACGTTGTATTGTTGATCCACAATGCTCTTTGCACCTACATATTTTTTGGCCAGTTAAGCCTTTAACTCCTCTCATATAAAATTTCCAAAAGAAAAAACCATTGGGTTAATCTCTAACTCTATGAATTTCAAAGCAAAATTATATCTTGCTTAGTGGAGTATTTCTCTTAACGAGCTCTCTCTCAAACAAGTAAATATGGGGGTATATTAGGTGATGGGTAAGTAATAATAGAAGATTTCTTGTCTGGCTCTGCTATTGCACTTCTTACCATCTTCTTCCATCTGAAATCTAATTGGATGTACTCTGCTAGAGTCTGCTGTGTTTTGGTCCTAGTGTTGTCTCATGTGTACTACCTTTGTCTATGAAACCGCAGGGTACATATGGGACCATTTATAAGGATTAATTTGTAGTTTGTTTGATCCACGCTTTGATTCTTTTTCATGTAATCCCATTTTGTTCACGCTTTTCTGATTTCCGGTCGTTGACTGGCAAGTTTGTATTACTTCACCTTGAATAAAGAGTTGACGATAAAGGAGCTTGTTTCAACTTTATTTTCTAGATTCAGATTCTATAATATTTCATGCAAATAAAGCATTTTAAACGCAGAAAATGCATCAACAGAGTATTTGAATAATTAGACTAATCATACAAATATTGAAGCGCTATGTATAGTGACCTAATGGAATTTAGAGTACTACCTAAAATTGTTGTATTGATGTTTGAAAGACTAAATTACCCCCTCAAGAGTTGTGAAGCAGGGGTCTACGTTTAATCGGATTGAAATATCATTTTGAATTACTGCCTGACTAGTAACAGACGGGAAAACTACATCAGCTCATTATTACATATTGGTCGTTGATTAAGGAAGACTATAGAATTTATCGTCTCACTGACGCGAACCATGTCCGATATAGCGGGTGCCCGAGTGAGGACTATCAGAAATATATCGGCTGCCATCCTGTGCAGGATCGATTTAGGCGTAAAGCTGGTGGGCTCATGTTCCGATAACGACTGTATCAAATGGCCGGGGAGATGGTTCGTCTGCCCCTTTCGAATGGGAAATTAAAACATTTAAAGTCCAATTATAATTACCAATCGATGGCGAGGCAACACCGTTGAGGTCAACTTTTGCCGACTTGTCAAGCTGAAACTTCAATTGGAAGTTTTCCAAGGAAAGCTCATCCTCCCAATTTAGAATTTTAGAATTATATGGCTTGACAGTAGACTCGAGCAGGTACTCTGCTAAAGTAGCGTGTCTTTCAACTACGGCCACCTGAGCTTTCAGATTCAGAGGCTGTAGTACATTCCCTTCCAAATGGAATGTGTAGTCGATCTTCACAGCTACTTTACGTCCTATTTCAAAATTATTGCAAATAAACATAATATTCTGTCGTCCTGAGGTCAAGGGTTCGAGTTGGCGCCACATAAAAGCATTGGAAGTGAGTATTCCACGCCAAAGAGGAGGATAAATTTCGCTAACTTGCAGTTTGCGAATTTCTCCGTTGAACCAATAAGTAATTTTAAAGCCGCAAGCAAAGCCATAGCGTGTGTCTGAATAGTCATTTCGTATGTAAATATTGGGCCCGGACCCGGTGGCTCTGGGAAATATTTCTGAAGACACTAGTACTGGTGCGGATTCTTTATCGCGATAGAAGATTCTCGGATCTCCTTCCCAGTTGATTATTGGGATTGCTATGCTTTCCGCTCGGCCAGACTGTATGCTAAAAGACGTCGAGCAATTCAGGCGGATTAGTGATGTCCAACCGTCAATAGCAAGCTTGCAGATACTCATTTCAGTGTGGAGACCTTTGTTTGTTAAGGCATAGTGAGAAGCTTTAACATTCTTTGGCGTCGCTACCACAACATCCCCACATCCTGTGAATTCCGAAGGTGAAGTTGCGAATAGTCTATTTCTTTTGACGTCATCATCTTTTGGAGTTTGCTGGAAACCCCCCACAAAAATCGACTCATCGTCGGAGGCCTTTATAATCTCCTCCTGCAATCTCACGAATGCTCGGTCTCCTTCACCATAAAGCAATGGCATGTTGACGTCGAAAATGCCAAGTAGGCAATAAGCAATGTCTTCAATCCTGGTTGTTGTTCTGTTTGCCGCCCAGCTCATCTTCTGCGCTACACTATAATCATGACCTCGCGATCTTCTCTTCTTGTCAAGGACATCTGCTGGTATTCGAGTGATTTGCGAAATCATTGGTGTTAAGGATTGAGATTGATCGCGTCCACCTCTTGTACCAAAAAATCTCCAGGATGCATCATAAAAGCGGATCATTTTGGGAGCTAATAATTCTTGTAAAGTCCAACCTCGTGTGAACCAGCGGCTAGCCGAAAATGCTAAATCAGGATCTTGAGGCCATACGCCATCAAAAACATCAGAGAGGTACACATAGCAAACTTTGGCGTTCTTGAAGGATGATTAGTAAGAGCTTGACTACGATCTGGAAATGTGTCATGATTGATGGATCTATGATGCACAAAATGTAGGGACGTGGAAACACACTCTATACCAATTCCACATTGAATTGATAGCTTCAGAAAGCTCTGCGCTACTGCTCTTATCGATGCAGCAAGTATCAATCCAAACATATTCGAGATGGTCTCTCCATGCCTGTTGACAACACCCATCAATCTTTGGCGACCTGCATTTGTAGTCAAATGCTCCATACTGTCGAACGTCTTCGAAGGTCACCTCATCTTGACCCCATGTATGCGATAGGATTGCATACTGAGGGATAGAGTCACCGAAGAACTCCTCTAGTATTCTGGTCTTGGCATGGAGCAATCTCATATTTTTGTTGGGTTATAGAGGTTTCGATCGGTCCTGATGTGGTGTTACAGATCAAGACGCCACTGAAGTGGATACACGACAAGGCTGAAAGCTCTGTGGTGCAAGGCCACCAATGAGGCGAAATTAACAACAACCAATGTTAATTCTATAGAATCCCAAGACTATGTACGTACTAAGTAGTAATATGCAATTTTGGATGATTTGCGTGGCTAGGCTCAACTGTCTAGGCTTTGTAGCAACAACGAAGACTTTTGGGAAAATCTAGATGGAAACAAAAGAATCAAAACACAGCCTCGGAACTTACACGGACTAGCTGCAGGTTTTTATCGCAACTTTGCTAAAAGCTTTCAAAATGCTATCGCTCTTACATACGCATCGAGACTAAGATATACTGGATTAATTATTTTGAAGTTGGATGCAATGGCAAGAAACATTTGTACTGTACTGTACAAGTAATGTATAGTAATGGTTGATTAGTCATCAGTGAATTCTATTATCTAAAATGGAAATAATACTGCTTCTAATCGCTGAAACTGTTACATGCAAAGTATGTACAGACCAATAGCAAGACGCGTATATAAGTCATATTAGAGTCACCTTAAGATTGATGTCAGTGCTGTCCTTGGTACAAGATGGCTGGCCAGATGTAAGGGTTTGGATGATTTGTTGGCCCACCACTAGGCGAGATCACTAGCTCATTAGGAGATTGAAGTTACGCGCAAGAGACATCTCATAGTGATTGTAACTGTCAAGTTTAACATAAAGTCTATGGAGCTTTTCTAAGGACAAGTTTATCTTTTGCGCGTGGTGGATTCTTATTATAACTTGGCTACAATCGTTCCATCTTTCAGCAAATTCTTTGCTTGTGCCTTCAAAATATGTTTCTGGACCTTCCCGCTACCTGTCTTGGGGAATTCCTCTCCTTCATTAAGCCAAAAGACATGCATAGGTGCCTTATGCCAACCCAGCTTTTCCCTTACTAATTCACGGATTTCCTTCAGAGATGGTCGTGGATGGCTAGCTCGTGGTTTTAGAAAGGTACATACTAGCTCTCCATACTTTTCATCTGGAAGCCCAATAACACTTGCTTGAACAATCGTAGAATGTTGCATTAAACACTCTTCAATTTCAAGAGGGTAAATATTTTCGCCACCTAGGACAGGAACAAAGTTAGCTAAATAATTAAGTGTAGATGAAATGATTGGGGCAATTGTACCTCGGATGATAATATCTTTAATACGACCAGTGATTCGGCAATACCCCTGATCGTCAAACTTGGCTTCGTCCCCCGTATGCATCCACTGTGTTCCATCACCGTCCGTTATCATGACTTCGGCAGTCTTCTTAGAATTTCGCCAATATCCCTTTTGCAATGCAAAGCCAGAAACACAGAGTTCACCTGTAAATCCCAGGGGAACAATATTGCCACTCATGTCAATAATTTTGGCCTTCATGTGCGGCAGAATGCGGCCCACAGTCATAAGACGTTTCTCAAGAGGGTCATCTGTGAAGGTCATGAAGCTTGCAGGTGAAGTCTCAGTCATGCCTTAAACTTGTTAGATTTCTAAACGGATCTTTCGGGAATACATAACACACCATATGTATTTGTAATCTCCAACAAGTTCATTGATGCACGAAGGTCTTCCATCATCTTTTGAGAGACAGGTGACCCTGCTGCAATGCCTGTTCTCAAATGAGGAAACTTCATATTGGGCTCCAGCAGTTCAAGCTGTGCTGAAAACATAGCAGGTACACCATGTAATGCTGTGCATCGCTCTTTCAAAACGGCTTGCAAGGTCTTGACGGGATCAAATGTCTCGCTAGGGAATACGATACTACACCCATGTGTAATTGAAGCTATAAGTCCTAGCACAAGGCCAAAACAATGGAATAATGGTGGCGGAGATGCGAGAATATCCTTTGAGGTGAGCCGCATCCTCTGGCCAACAAATCGACCATTGTTGACAATATTACTGTTAGTTGTGAGCTAGTGAAAACAATAGCTATTTGTGTAGGAAGAGTCTAACTCACTTGTGAGTTAGCATTGCAGCTTTGGGAATTCCTGTAGTGCCGCTTGTGAACTGAAGGTTGCAAACATCATCTGGGCTAACTTCTTTCATCAAAGATTGCAGGCGGTCATCAGGAACAAAGTCTCCACTGTGAAGAAAATCTTGGTAGCTTCTGAATCTGCTTAAACTTGCAGAGCTTACCAGCACGACTTGAAGCATCTCAGGCAATATTTTTGATATGCTGTCACTCGAGAGCATCTCTAATGCCGCATGATTAGACTGTTTACCAATCGAGGGAGACGTGAATAGCATTTTACATTCTGTTTACTATGTGTAAGTATAATATTAAGACTTTTGAGAATTGGAGATACCTGAGTGTTTAAGAGCAGACATAAGTTCCGTTGCGGTGTATGAGCAGTTAAAGACCACGAAGATGGCACCAATATGTGCTGTTGCAAATAACAACTCTACATAAGCTGAACAATTGCCGGCCAATATTCCAACACAGTCACCCTTCTTAATACCAACAGCCATTAAGGATTTCGACACAGCTAAGCTGGCTGAATACAATTGATTGTACGTATAGCGTTGGCCAGTGTCAGAGAAAACTAAGCATGGCCTGGATGGATAAGAGATAATTTGTTGTTTAAGAAGTTGGCCAATGGTAATATTCCACAACTTGACATCGACAGGCCCTGCCAGGAGTGACATGGCATTTCTTATTGCTGTCGTTTTATGGTTGTATTTAGTCATTGAAATTGGTTGGGAAGACATCTCCTTGTGGTTTTCAAGATCAAATGAAAACTTCAGTAAGGTAAATGCATGTATCGAAGAACGTCAATTAATTTTAAAGCAATCCAGTGACGTGTAACCTGACGATAATGAGGGTATTGGGGATGAAAGAAACCACTGCTTACGGCGGAGGCTAACAATAAGAGAGGAAGAACGTCGTTCATAGGAGACAAAGACTTTCCCTATGTGCAAAATGATTATAAGCCGAAATCAGATGGACCTGGGCCTCAGACTGAGATGTCTAGTTCATGGGTCAAATTAAGATCCGGAGACGAAGATTTTGTGGAGATGGAAAGCTGCCGGCTACGGTCCGGTGTGGCAGGAAGCAAAACATTTGTGCCTGACCCTCCCCGGCACACGGCAATGATGCCGAAAGGCCGGCTTACAACTCATTTACTACTTTATAGCAAATTTTAAAGAAGCTTACTTTCAGATTATGCCATTTGAATTCCTAACTCTTTGGAACTTTTCAGAAAGGTTTCCTAAAATAGGATGTCTTCACCGAACTATTCTTCCAATTTTCCACAGCTGGCAAGTAGGGTCAATAAAAGTTTACCTACATTTTACCAAAATTTGTCAAAATGGGAATTAATCTTACAAAGGTTCGATGCTGCCTCTATTGAAGCTTCATCGGAAAGCAAGACCGCCGCGGCTATCACGAAACACACAGCACAACAGATACTAGGTGCAAGAATTAATTCATGCTTAAAAAGCATTTACCAAACATTTTCTAACCTATATAATCAGCACGGGACAGAGTTGTTCTCCTTCGTGATCCTGGAACTCCATTTCTAGAGATTTGTGGATTTGCTGGACACAAGCTTGAGGAGTCATCACCTTCAGCAAGTTTGGTAGCTGGAATTGGAGTTGTGAGGTACGGAACTACAGTCTCAAACATTAGGTCATATCATACTAACCGTATCTAGCGGCATCATCTGTATGATTTTGGCCCATATTCCTTCGCTTCAAGGAGGAGCATGGAATGAGTTCACGGGTAAATTATTTGACCCCTGTCATTGAAAACTACTACTTATGATTGCCAGTATTAAAACAGAATCGAGTCACCGCTATTGCATCGGAAAACAACCTTCCATTGATTGCCCTTGTTCAATCTGTAAGCATTTTGTCAAAAGTTTACCTGAAACTTAGCTAGTGTATGAAATTAACCAGACTCTGTAGGCCGGAGTGTTCCTACCTCAACAATTTAAAGTGTTCCATAAAGGTGGTCAAATATTTAGAGACCTTGCCCTTCGGTCTAGAAATGGCCAGCCAAGCTGTGCGGTTGTATTTGGCTCGTCAACTGCTGGTGGTGCTTATCATCCTGCTTTGTCCGACTGTACTATCTTTGTCAAAGATCAGGCACAGGTATTTTTAGGTGGCCCACCTTTGGTCAAGATGGCGACTGGAGAGATTGCCGAAGCAGAGGATCTAGGTGGCGCGGAGATGCATTCCACGATCACAGGACTCTCCGATCAACTGGCCGATGATGAGTGAGCTAATAGACTCTCTCATTAACTTTTTCCCAATACTTACATTGACCTAGACTTGACGCTATTCGCCAGGCAAGACAGTGGGTCTTAACAACTTCTGCAGTTCAGCATCAAAATACACGTCCAGACTCTGGTATTGAGACTCAGGAGCCAAAATACGATATTGACGAGCTATTGGGGATAATTGATCCAGATATCAGACTTCCACTTGATATGATGGAAGTGCTGTTACGAATCGTGGATGATTCGCGAATTATGTATTTTAAACCTCAATTTGGAAAGGGTATGATAACTGCTTGGGCAAACATACATGGTGAATTCTTACCTTGGAAAATATCAACTTGTTGACAAAATCTGATCTCTTCTTATAGGCCACCCTACTGGCATTATTGCCAACCAAAATTCAGTTATACTACCCAATGAGGCAGATAAAGCCAGCCAGTTTATCAGACTATGTAACCAGGGGTGAGTTTTTCCATACACCTCAACTGATCTTTGCCACGGACTTACTGTTTCACCAAAGCCGTAAACCAATTATATTTCTCCACAACGTCACTGGTTTTATGGTTGGTGTTGCCACTGAAAGAGCAGGTCTCATCAAGAAAGGAGCCCAACTGGTCAGCGCCATAAGCACGAGCACCGTCCCACACATCAGCATAATTTGTGGCTCCTCTTATGGTGCAGGGAATTATGCCATGTGTGGACGTGCGTATGGGCCACGATTCCTCTTTTCTTGGCCCACAAGTCGATGTTCTGTGATGGGGCCAGATCAGTTAGGTGGTGTGATGGAAACGATTGCTCGTGGGTCAGCGGCTCGTGCAAAACAACAGGTAAAAGAAGAGGAGCTAGAGGCTTCAATTGGAAGGTTCAAATCCCAGGTCAGAAAGGATTCGGATCCTTACCATACGTCAGCACATCTGTTGGATGACGGAATAATCGATCCTAGGGATACAAGGAACGTGCTGGGGATGTGTCTCGAGGTTGTTACTCTAAATCCCATAGTGGGAAATACTGGTTTTCATGGACTTGCAAGGATTTAATCATGTATTTCAATATCATGCATTATCACACAGTTATAATCTACCCCTTAGTAGTCTCAAGGTCGATTTCAAAGTGAAGAAGCCCCTCAAATCTGATTCTAAGCCTATTCACCTGGCCTGCTGCGTCAAAACGCTTAATATAGCCTTGGCTCAAGAGATGTCGATAAGACTGATGAAGAGCACTAGTCTAGTCTATAATACCGAGAAATTTCGTATATGGCTCTGTAGATATGCATACAGTGGGTGCACAAATTAGACTTTGATCCTGAATTAAACAGTTCACTGATAATTATAGAAGGATATTGATGTACGATTCCTAATCATATTTTGGGTCGCTTGAAATAATGTCAAGTTTCCCCACACATCTACCCAGCCACCATACATTATTACAGTTTACTATCTTCGCTGTTCTCAGCGTCGATGGCTTCCAGATCTCTCTTCTCTTGCATAAATGCCAACTCATTCAAAATCTCCTCGCTTCCACCTCCGACGATCATTACTCTGACATCTCTACTAATCTGCTCAATTCTTGCGCCCTTGCCTGTCCTGGAGTATCCCAGACCACCCATGACCTGTTGCATTTCCCTCACAGTCACTTCCAAGGCCCTTCCTGCCACAACTTTTAAAACTGCTATGAGTCCTCCATATCTTACTTCATGCCTAGATCCTTCGCGGCGATTCGTGTCTGACATTTCCACTAAGGACTCCATAAAAGCATGTGTCGGCAGGATTCTACATGCAATGGTAGAAAATTTAGTTTTGATGGCTTGGTGCTGTATGAGAGGTTTTCCGAACGTAGTCCGGGTGAGTGCATGGTTGTAGGCATCGGCAAGGCATACTCGAGCCATTCTCAGACTTGTGCATGCGAGCCAGAGTCTCTCGTGATTGAAGTCTTGAGAAATTAGTCTTTCTGTTGAATTGAGTGGCACTGAAAAATGGCTTACTAGACATTATAATCTTGAAACCTCCATTTTCCTGCCCAAGGAGATTTGAGACTGGGACAACCACTTCGTCGAATTCTAGATAGGTGGAGCCTGGAAAATTCGGTTAGAGTGCGATAGCACGGAACAGAAAATTCTACTGACCACTAGCTGCTACCCCGGAATTGAGAATCTTGCGTCTTGTCACCCCTTTTGTATCGAGTGGTATCACCAGTGCCGAAATCCCTGATTTTCCAGGACCACCGGTACGGACAGCAGCGGTGCAGTAAGTTGCCCACATTCCGTTTGTGATCCACTTCTTGGCGCCGTTCACAATATAATTGTCTCCATCTCTTACAGCAGTTGTTGTGATATTCGCAACGTCAGATCCAGCTATAAGACAGTCAGGTCTGTATAAACGAAGATAAGCATGCTAATATCACTTACCGTCTGGTTCTGTGACACCAAGACAGAATCTACTTTCGCCCCTAATGACAGAAGGAATAAACTTCTGCTTTTGGGAAACAGACCCAAAATTAACCACTGGCGGACATCCAATCGAATCACCGCAACCAAGGGCCCAAATAACTCCTAGGTAACCACATCGTGCGATCTCATCGATACAAATGAGGTCGTGGAAGCCATCCCAGTCCTCTGGCTTGATTCCAGCTGGAAGTTTCACATCACCCATGTATTTCGATACGGCAGCTGGGTTAATCGTTACAGCTGTATAACCTTGTTTAGAGTGTTCTGCAAAAACCTAAGGACGACAAAGAATAAGCCACATGCTAATCCTTTAAGTCCATTTGATCACATACCTCTTTGGGTACAAATCCTTGCTCTTCCCACTGACCACAATTAGGTGTTATATTCTCCTCGACATACGCCCGAACTGCATCACGAAGTCGTTCGTGGGACTCGTTATAGTGTGAGTTATTCCCGCGTGTATACCAAACAGGTTCTGCAAATGGTACAACCGCAGACTTTTTTAATAGTTTTGACATAGTGAATTTAAATTGATTTTCTTACTAGTCGTTTAATTCTGTATTTCAGCAGTATGTGGTTTAGTGAGCATAATAACACTAGATGCTCTGGTGCGGGAGCGGACTTGGCTAAAAGACCTACCGTTCTGGAAGCTGGAGCCGTGTTCAGGGTCCGTGAGCCGCCTAGAGACACGGTCCGGACGGAAACTCTTCTGACAACCAACTCCCTGTTCTGTGTCAAGCTTTCGGGCTCAAATTGAAACGAAATGCTCTAATTAAAATTATCAAGGAAGCAGTAAAGAATTGCAGACTGTTTTCAGCAAATTAATCCAGAGGCGACTATACATAGGCTGACTTTGTATATTTTGCATCACCGGACCACTAGCTGGTTAGAAGTATCACAAAAATAAGGGTATGAAGTTGTAGTACATATATATATATTAGATAACTGTTTAATATTACAATTTGTGCAATTTAGGTAGTACAAGTGTGTCCCAATCCACTCCTCTTTTGCCCTGTCGAAATAGCATCAAAGCATGTTGTGACTCTGAACCATTCGCCATCATCTTATCAAAAGATCCTTCAATTACCCTGTTCTGAGTCTCACCACCCGCATTTTCCCATGCAACCTTCACCAACTCTTTACAAAAACCTGAAGCACGAGGAGCACATAGCTTCAGATCACCCAGAAGGGTGTTGATCTTCGCCTCCAGTGTCTCATTGTCCTTTACAACGGCATAAATTAAATGGAGAGCAGCCAGCTCTGAGGGTGACACTTCCCTCGCAGTGAGCATTGCAGCTCGTGCAAAATTGAACCCCCATTCACGGATTAAGTATTTCGAGATTACAGCAGGGCAAAGACCCAATTGAACCTCGCTGAGTTTCACAGTTGCCTTGGAGGTAAATATTCGTAAGTCGCAAACGAACGCAAGCCCAACTCCACCACCAAAGCATGGACCATTGACCGCTGCTATGGTGGTTTGTGGGCAGTTATCAACTGCTTCAAAGAGACATCTCAGATCCGTAAATTGCTCATGTGGTGTTCCAGAATCATTGGTCAGGTCCATACCCGTGCAGAAGAACTTTCCCTCTCCTGTCAACACGATTCGGAATATGCCTTTGTCAAGGGAAAGCTGTTGGAATAAGGCGGTGAGATCCCTAATCATCGAAGCTGTCAGGGCATTTCCATTTTTCGGTCGCGCTAAGCACACTTTGACATTTGGACCGCTGCGATAAACTTGATACTCGTGCGTCGAGTTCTGAAGCTTCCACTTTATCACTGGCGTGGATGCCTCCAATATGTCTGAAAAGGAAGCTTTGGCGGCCAGTGCCGCTCCCGATCGACTCCCATTAGGTATACCTAGAGCCCGCGATATCCAAGTGCCGGTGACGACAAGTTTGCTCATGTCAACACCTGTTGATATACCCATATTATGCAGCGTATATACCAAATCTTCCGTAGATAAATTACCTGTTGCGCCTTTGGCGAAAGGGCACCCTCCTAGCCCAGAAATACTGCTATCGAACGTTCTGATTCCCATGCGGTAACTTTCCAATACATTCGCAATTGCCTGGCCATATGTATCGTGGAAGTGACCGGCAAGTTTGCACACCGGAACCACCATGAGTAGTTCTTGGAGCAGCTCCTTCACGTTTGCTGCAGTTCCAATGCCTAGGGTGTCTCCCAAGCTAACTTCGTAGCAACCGATATCCAACAAATATTTTGTAACTTTCGTAACTTGACATGGTCGTGTAGGCCCATCGTATGGGTCGGCGAAAATGCATGAAACATATCTTTTATAGTAATTAGTAGCATTAGAACAAAAGAGAATACTTACTTACCCCCGAACTCGTATTCCTAGCTTTTTTGCAGCTTGTGCGACAGCGCTCGCTCTTTCCAGGGATTCAACAACACTACAATTGATATTCTTTTGACTAAATCCCTCTGTTGCCGATACGAATACAGCCACCTCCTTCACTCCACACTGTCTTGCAGTTTCGAGACCATGTAAATTTGGAACTAACACTGGTAGTTGCAAATCGTAAGCCATCAACGGACGAATGCCCTCTAAAACTTCTCTAGCATCGGCCATTTGAGGAATCTTTTTGGGGGACACAAACGAAGTTGCTTCTATGATAGATAGCCCGGCGTCTGCAAGACGATTAATCAGCTCTACTTTTAATTTAGTAGAGACTTGTTGAGAAATGTTTTGAAGACCATCTCGTGGGCCAACCTCTACAATCCGTACGGAAGGCATGCTTTGGGCTGAAAATTATCAAAAACTGCAATTGTTGGTGAATTATTTAGTGGAGGATTTTGTTTTAACACTAAGTTCCTGTGAACCTTAAATTGATCATCATTAATTTCCCAAGCTGTTATTTTACTCCGGATTGAAAGATTGGAAGCCTTTTTCAGTCGGACCGCCACCCGGACCGTGGTGGGCGGCTCTCCTCCTTGCTCCAGACTCGGTCAACGGAGCCAACGCGGGGTGCAGCTTCAGTGATCCGCATGTTATTTATCTAAAGGGTGTTATCCTTGGTCATTTTTGCTTCTCAGTTCAACTCTCTTTACACGGCAACATAGAAAATGACGCAAACCTTCCCAAAAGTAAATGTTCATTCACAAGTGACGGTTCCCGTCCAGAAACTTCCACAAAGAATATTTGCTCAGCTGCATGATGTGTCAGGACAGCCCGTAATAAAACGGCTAATGATTGCAAATCGAGGAGAAATAGCTTGCAGAGTCATATCAACATGTCGCAAATTAAACATCACTTCTATTGCAGTATACACTGCCCCGTAAGGCCACCTTTTAGGAAGAATTTTACTAGAGGTTGATATGTTATTTAGTGACGCTCAATCACTACACGTGAAGCAAGCGGATGAATCCATCCCACTTGGTGCAATAGATATACCTGAAGGCAATCCACATCAGAACATCAAGTTATTGGTTGAAACGGCCATTGCTCACAACATCGATGCAATACATCCGGGTTATGGATATCTAAGCGAAAATCCAGAATTCTCTGAACGAGTTCGGGATGCCGGGATTATATTCTTGGGTCCATCACCAAATAGTATGGCTGTCTTAGGGGACAAACGATCCGCAAAACAGTATCTGCTCAAAAATGCTCCCAATATTCCTCTAATACCCGGATACAATGGATCTGAGCAGTCTGTAGATCGATTGCTGGTAGAGGCTGATATAATCGGCTTTCCAATCTTGATTAAAGCCTCAGCTGGCGGGGGTGGAAAGGGTATGAGAATTGTTCGTGAGAGGGAGCAGTTGCGGGATGAGCTTGAAAGAGCACAATCTGAGGCCCAAAGGTCATTTGGTTCATCGGACTGTATTCTTGAGAGGTACATCCAACAAAGTAAGCACGTCGAGATCCAAATACTTGGGGATCAACATGGGACTGTAGTATCTTTGATGGACAGGGAGTGCTCTATTCAGCGACGTCATCAAAAAGTAATCGAGGAAGCCCCATCACCTTGGCTGAAACCCCATCTCCGTCAGAAGATGAGCGCAACGGCTATTGAGATTGGAAAACTCATTGGATACGAAAGCGCTGGGACTGTCGAATTCATAGTCGATGTCCAAACAGAGGAGTTTTTCTTCCTAGAGGTCAATACTCGAATTCAAGTTGAGCATCCAATAACAGAAGAAACTACGGGCCACGATATTGTAGGGCTGCAGATTTTTGTAGCCAGTAGTGGTCGTATCGATGACTTGGATTGTTTCCCTGACGGAAACTCCCCTCAGGTTGGGCACGCAATCGAATGTAGGCTATGCGCCGAAGATCCTTCTCGAGAATTCATGCCTGATCTAGGCTTCATAAGACTATGGATACCAGCATCAAAAGTGTTGCCATTCTGGCAAACCCAAGACGTCCGATTCGAGACTGGAATCAAAACGGGCTCACAGGTATCAATCTACTTCGATTCGCTTATCGCAAAGATCGTAGTATGGGCACCAACTCGCTCGCTCGCGATTGAAAAAATGGTCATGATGCTAGCCAACACAATATGTATAGGAGTCAGGAACAACCAGTCCTTTCTCCAAAGCTGTCTACTTCATCCGAGTTTCAAGGATCCAGAATACTCAACAAACTTCATACCTGATCTTCTACCGACTTTGCTCAAGAATCCATATGTTGAAAATATGGCCCAAATTCAAGAAAAATTGGCATTTCTCCCTTCCATGGTTCGGAGAGAAGCCAGATCCCCAAGTACTCGGAGTCGAAAGCCATTCAAAAGCCTCCCTCAAAATTTCCGGAACCAGAGAGGCGATCCTGCAAATGCTTCGCTAGACATTATTCAAACTCCAACACAACCTGACAAAACATTCCTTGTGGAGTGGCCTTATTCACGTGTTGATAGCAGTGGTTTAAAACTCGTGAATATACTTGCCATTAGCCAAATCGATCCCCAGAGAAATGGAGACAAAAGTTCGGAAGAAGTAGTCAAGCCTGGCGTCCAGCTCGCCCGGAAATTTAATGAAATCAGTTCACATGTTCACCAGCTCCATAAGACTTACAATAGCACCCCGGGTAATTATAAAGTATCATTAGATATTAGAACAACCGATGTTTTCAAGGAATCAGCAACACGAACGTGGGATTTGTATGAGCTATTCGCTTTCATTGGCTCCCAAAAATATAGAATTTTTGCTGTTAACGAATGCTCGCAAGGGAGTACCGATGCCGGGTCTCATCAAAAGTTCTTCGCACATTTACCTGCTCTTGGAACAAGCCTCGAATACAACATGTTTTCTCTTTTGACTTACGGCGAGTCATTGCGCCAATCTGTCGGTGTTGGGACTGCAGAATCGGAGAGGAGTCCCAAGGCGCCCATGCCATGTAAGGTTCTGACTGTCGTGAAAAGCGATGGTGACAAGGTCAAGGCTGGAGAAATAGGTATTGTGGTTGAGAGCATGAAGATGGAAATGAATGTTATAGTGGCTATGGATGGGATATTCAAGACACATGTGACAAAGGGTCAAGCGGTGGAGGAAGGTGTGGCTTTATTCACCATATCCTAACTGTGTCATGTCATACGATCAGAAAACACACCGAGCGAAGTGCAAGAAATGGGTAGAGGCTATAAGTCAGTTTTGTTGACTTGGACACATTTTGGGTCCTATTTGGTAATGATATGATACTACATCTAGTGATCTAACTGGCTACCATCATCAACAATTCGTTTGTGTTGTGCCGAAAAAGGAATTTATGGATGACATATCTCCAAATGATACAGAATTATTTTGGCCATGGCTATTAGAGATTGAGTGAGCGGTAGAGAGAAAATTGATCGGATCAAAATTGTTTACGTCTGTAGATGGCGTCAAGTTAATACCGTGCATGCCATATATTGAGCTCCATGTCGGATAAGATGGGCTACTAATAGTGGACGCGATGAGCTCGGTGTTCTGAGACATGCAGCTATAATCTAGAGCTGCCCACATATTTTCAATCTCTTGGGGATCAACCTCATCGAGGCTTGTGGAGTTGCCAATTAAAGCACCACATAAAGTAGCTTGATTAGAAGCTACTTGTAGTATCGCAAGCTAAGAAGTTCAGTATTGTCCAAATGTACAAGATGAGGTGCATACCATAGTTTTTCCATTCTTCCAATAATTGGAAAATTCCTCCAAGAATGACATGCCGGACTGGAAGGAGTTTATGGCCTTTCGACGAAGAGTGGCATCCTCGTCACGTAAATAGAGCATGTGAATACCCGTGGCAACAACAGCACAATATCCCATGAACGAGAAATACACAGGGTAGCCAGCATTATTTGTGTCATCAATCAATACCGAAAGCGAAATTGCATTTTCTCGACAAGTCTGAAATGCCCTAGCTAGAAAACTCAATGGAGCTTTGACAGCCCTAGCCTTTAATTGATTGTGTAAAAGGAAGGGATGATGTAGAAGACATTGAGCTGTATGGAACAGCGCGTGAGAAAACACAAATGGTCCAGCCACTTGCATATCGATAACCTCGTTTCGCAGGCAGTCCTCGGTAAAAATGGTTTTTATACTACTGCCCATCTCAAATTGAGTCTCCAGCTGTAGAAGTAAGGAGTAGATGGCTGCAAATTCGGATTTAGAATCCCACGGTGGTAATCGATCTTGCTCTCTGCTTTGTTCATGAATACTATGTTGCGCACATCGTCCAAGAATAGATGCCGTTAAAACTACCAAAGCAAGTGGCCCAACATTAGCAGCGAGGGTTTTCCCAGCTCCCAAAGCTTGCTCGAGTGTAAGTGTCTCTTCCCACTCCCCATTTCTAAAGTTTTCTTCACCGCAGGGAAGCTGAACACGACAATGCGCTTCAAGTATAGACGCCGGTCTATTTCTGCCACAAGAACACAGCTTATCCAAAATGTAGATAGACCAAAACGTCCGTCGGCGTTCTTCCTGCTCCCTGAAACATAACCCGGGATCTGGTTCGACCATCAGACGAAGATCTTGCGCAATTCGAATTGAAAGTCCAATTTTTAGCCAGGCCGGGTGTTTCCTGCCTGTTGTATAATCAAATATCGAGAGTAGTGTGATAGCTTGACAGATGTGTATATTAGGATCACACTCTGGAGCAAACCACGTGGAGACAAGATGTTTCCACGACTCACGAGCATAGCCCGTGGCTGCTTCATGTCGCTCATTATCAAAATAAGGATCATTTGAGAATCGCAAGGCTGACACAAGAACGGCGAACAGCAAATAATCCGGAAGAAGATTTTCAGCCAACTTCCTCCGGAAAATATCTTCGTTGAAGAATGAGTATGGTTGATTGTGGACCCGGAAGAAAAAGCAATCTATAAGAGATTGTAGCACCCCAGGAGGAGGCAATGTATCGAAGGAACTTAAACAGTTCAGTCAGGTATTAAGGTTCAATGGTTTAAGAAGTGACAGATACTCACTGCTTTTCTGTATTAACGGTTCTAATGGTGTCGTCACCTGAATGCCGTCGATTCACTGGTGATGGGGTAGACTTTTCTTGTTCTTTCGTCCGATCAAGAAGGGTGGGTAAAGAGCTATAGGAAAGTAAGCATAAATTATCACAGCTTCAGAGTATCAAGCATGACCTACGTATTGAGCGTGTCAATGAGCCGGTCTAGTTTAGATTCCATCGTTGCCATCCTTTTTGATAAGCCTTCCGGTGACTACAATATTTTAGCAGCGGTCTCTGGAACGAGGTTGCATACTGCTGCCCCCTCATGCAGCTCACATTAATGGATGATATAGATTGGCGATCGAACAGCGGTTCGACTTCAGGCTCATCTTGAGAGCCGTTGGAAGTAGTTTTTGACTTTGCCCAGTACTGACAATCTTGTCCTAAGCGTTTGCATGCTTCGCAGTTGGGTCGTTCGCCCGAGCATTTCGCCTTTTTCCTTCTAATTTATGATTATCTTGATCAGAATATTGTTACCTAGCAGCCTTTTGCGCCAAGGGAAAATACATACCGACAGTTTACGCAAGCTTGCTGAATACGCTTGATGCCACGAAATTCAGGGTTGACAGTGCCACCTCCAATTTCTGCGTCCCGAGCTAGGTCCATAATTGTGGCGCTATGTTGTCTGTTTACTTTGCTTTACTTTAGATAATACGGAGCGGTGAATTGCATGATGCATCCTGTTGTTAAGATCGTGATTGGGGACCATTGATGTGTCGGATGGAATTGTTTACAGCTATGCGTTTCGTTAACTCGATAGTGTCATGGTGAATTCATGACTCGCGTGGTTCGAACTATATGAGTTTCAGTCCTGACTATAACCCTCGGCTGTGGGGTTAAGCCCCGCGGCCACCCGCCTAGACCGTCACCCCGCACTTCACGAGTGGGATCACTTGGACTATCACAGTGACAGACGGACGTATTGCCGTGGTGTTAATGATCAGTCTTAAGAAAGCCACATCCGGATCAACAGCAGCCCGTAGGACGGTCCGGGCTTGCCGTCCTTAGATCCGTGTGAGTTTGGCCGGTTTCTGTTTGCCTGATGAGACATCAAATGAGATGAGATTAGCATCCATTATCTGCACACTTCGTCGCAAGTTGCTTCCTATTATCAATCAGAATAGTATTTCAGTGGTGCGGTCTCTACTCTAGATAGCTACCCTGAGTCCTAAAGATACCTTCTTCTTCAGGTCACGATTAGATTTGCAAGAATCAATGCATAGGAAGAAAGCACTCATCTGTTCCTCTCCTCACCAATGAACTGACCATTACCTTTCGTTTCTTTCCACAGATTATGCGTAGAGCCTATTGCGTAGAGCATCATATGGGACCATGTTCTTGGCATCATCCTATATACACTGCCAAACTGCTAACATATTCTACTCCTCACGAGTACCGCAATTGCAGTCGCTAAGATACTTAACTTCTGTTCTTCTCCCTATCCCGTAATATACCCTATCAAAGCTTAGTCTAAGTTAAACTATTTTGAAAGTTAGTTGTTAACTGGTAGGGGCTTGGAACTCTTGGTATCGTTTTCCCGTTCTCCGGTCCGGGTTGCTTTTGAAGCCCAGTAGCAGCAATGGTTAGTCTAGTCTTCTTTTGTATCCATGGTTGATATCCACATAAGCTAT
>Ga0247734_1000321_pt1 | contig 42526 bp, 38 predicted proteins | sample UWRJL103311B2_FD_180933 | JGI IMG/M metagenome (GOLD analysis project Ga0247734, IMG submission 180933) | Plant litter microbial communities from Arlington Agricultural Research Station in Wisconsin, United States - UWRJ-L103-311B-2 | ecosystem: Environmental > Terrestrial > Plant litter >...
AAATATTTTAAACATATGGTAGCCTAAGTAAATAATTTACTTTTTGACTGGCTGGGTATGCAAAAGGTTTAAGGCCATCATTTCTTTCATGGTGCGCTCCATGCCTTCGGTGCTGCCGTCTAAGAAAATAACGTTGCCATTGGAGTTTTCTGCGAAGTGTTTAATAGATTCCGTCCACATGGTGAAGAGGATAACCGAGGTATCCATATTGGCGCCCTGCATTTCTTTGGCGGCCATGGTCATACCCTTGGCAACTTCCTCGCGGAACAGGGCTATACCTTGCCCGCGCAGTTGGGCCGCCTGGCGCTCGGCCTCGGCAGAGATCTTAATAGCGTTACCATCTGCCTCTGCTGCTTTGGTTTTGGTGATCAATAAAGCCTGGCCTTCATTCTCAGCAGCAGCCTTAAGGTTGTTTGATGCCACCACCTGGCTCATAGATTTCATGATGACATCATCAAAGGTGATATCGTTCAGCTGCAGATCCTGAAGGTGATAGCCCCAGCCTTCCAGCACAGTATCCAGTTGTTCTTTAACGTGCTCAACAATATCGCGGCGTAATATCAGTACTTCGCTCTGGCGTTTGGTAGCCACAAATGCACGGATAGAACCCTCTACCGTGCGGATAAGAGCCTGCATCAGGTTGCGTTCGTCCACAAACTTAAAGGCCACGTTTTTAATAGCCTCTTCCGACTGATCGAGTACGGAATAAAGCAGCATGGCTTTGAAATATACGTTGGCCTGATCAAAGGTAACGGCCTGAAACTCCAATTCTACCGACCGGTTTTGGATGGATATTTTTGAGTAGATGTTCTCTATCAGCGGGATCTTAAAGTTAAGCCCGGGAGTAAGGATGCGGCGGTATTTGCCAAAGATGGTTACCACAGCAATGGTGCCCTGCTTTACGGTAACAAATGATGAAAGGACAACAATGAGGATAAAAAAACCAATTATAAATAATGCTATTGACGATGCTCCCATATTTTAAGTGGTATAATTTGAAATAAATATAGGCTTAATTACGGAATGCCAATGGCAGAGACACAATATTTTGCGTCTCTGCGTAAGAGCGGCTGCATAAATAAGTGAATCATGCATGCTGGAGACGCAAAATATTGCGTCTCTACAAGAAGTGCTTTGGAAATTACTCCGCCACCCAAACCGCATCAACAAACCAGTTTTGGCTGTCGAAGAACTGGTCAATCGGTTTAAAACCTGTTGATGCAGCCATCGTATTTACCTGCTCTATGGCGTATTTCTGCGAGATTTCCATGTAGATGTATTCGTCCTTAGCAAAGCTGATATTTTCGGTACCGTTTATTTTTACTTGTTGGGCGGCTTGGCTTATTAGGTAGCTTTTACAGGCACCGGTTTCTGGGTCGTACATTGCGTAATGGTCAAATTGGGCTATATCAAAATCGGCATTCAGTTCGCGGTTGATGCGTTCCAGCAAATTGAGGTTAAAGCGTTTGGTAATGCCCTCCTTGTCATTGTAAGCAGCCAGTACTTTTTTTGGGTTTTTCTTCAGGTCCACGCCTATCAGTACCATATCACCGGGCGAAAGATGTTCGCGCAGCACTTTGCAGAAACCTTCGGCATCCTTCACCGGCATATTACCAATGTTAGAACCCAGGAACATCACCACCTTGCGTTTATTTGAAATTGATGCGGCTTTTTTTAGCATATCAAAATACTCGCCTTTTAAGCCGGTTATTTTAATGCCCGGCAAGGTTACCGGCAGGGTGATGTTAAGGTAAGAGATTACATTGCCAGAGATATCTATAGGCAGGTAAGTAAAATCGGCCTTTACATCTATCAGGTATTTAAGCAGATGCGATGATTTGGTAGCATCGCCCGCACCCAGTTCAATCAGGTCGAAAGCATCGCCGCCTGCAATGATGGATTTTGCCAGATCTGCCGTTTTTTGGGTGAAGATCTCCATCTCACAATTGGTTGGATAGTATTCCTCGCAATTCATCAGCTCCTGGAAAAGCTTATCGCCAGTGGCATCGTAAAAATATTTTGAGTCGAGGCGCTTTGGCTCCGAGTGCAGGCCTGCCAAAACGTCTTTATAAAATTGGTTATCGCTTTTCTCAGTTTTAGGAGCCGATGGCCTTAAACAGTCGGTAGTTGTGTTTTCCATATTATGGGGCTGATGATGTTCTTATTTAGCAAGACGTATGCCAGTAAATTGCCAGCGCAGTTCCGGTTGAAAAAAGTTACGGTAAGTAATGCGGCTATGATTTGGCGAGGTTACCTCCGATGCGCCACGCAATACCTTTTGCCCAACCATAAATTTGCCGTTATATTCGCCAATAGCGCCTGGTGCTTTTGCAAAACCGGGGTAAGGCAGGTAGCCGCTTTCGGTCCACTCCCAGCGGTTTCCCCATTTAAATTGGGTTGCCGCTACTTCCCACTCAAATTCGGTAGGGATGCGCATGCCTTTCCACGCTGCGTAAGCGTATGCTTCGTAATAGCTGATGTGGCAAAGTTCTTCGTGCAGGTGCAGCGGTTCTAAGCCGTGATAAGTATAGTAATGCCACTCGCCATCTAGCAAGTGCCAGTACATAGGGGCTTCTACCTTGTTGGTGTTTACCCAATCCCAACCTGCGGCGTGCCAGTGGCGGAAATCGTGATAACCACCGCTGTTGATAAATTCCAGGTATTCGGCATTGGTAACCAAATTTGGGCTGATCTCAAAAGCATTTAAATAAACCTTGTGGCGGTTCAGCTCATTATCAAAACAAAAACCCTCGCCGGCAAAGCCAACTTCGTAAACACCTTCGGATATTTTAATAAATTCGGTATCTGTTGGTTCTGCAACCTTTGGGTTAACATACTCATGTGAGTAAGCCGGAAAAAGCGGGTTGTTGCCCAGGATGTATTTTATATCAGTCAATAAAAGTTCCTGGTGCTGCTCCTCGTGGTTAAAGCCAAGGATCAGCAATTCGCGCACTTCATCGCTAATTTCGTTGCATTGCAGGTAATTGTACATGGCATCATCTACATACTTGCGGTACAGCTTAATATCAATAACGGTAGGGCGGCTTAAGTTGCCCCTGTCTGTACGGATTACACGGTTACCAACCGTTTCGTAATAGCTGTTAAAAACGTAGTTGTAGTTGGGGTCGTACTCCTGGTAGCCCATAAAATAAGGCTTCAGGATAAAGGTTTCAAAAAACCAGGTGGTGTGACCAATATGCCACTTAGGGGGACTAACATCAACCACTGGCTGCACAACATAATCTTCCGTTTGCAGCGGTTCGCAGATCTCGTCGGTACGCCGGCGTACCTTCTTATAACATTCGGCTATATCCATTGATTTACTTACTATCCAAATAGCGTTTAAGGTTAGAAATTGTTTTAATATGCAGCTCTTTTGCCTGCTTTTCGCGCATCATCAGCGCGTAGGCGTTATTAAAGCCTATGGGTTTAAGCCACTTAATTTGGTAACGTTTTAAAAATTCGCGCTGCACGTAATTGTAAGTGCTATCTTTACTTACCTGCAAAGCTGTTACCGTTTTTGGCGCTGCCTGTAAAATAGCCAGCAGTCCGGTGCCAGTGTACTCCGGGTAAAAATCTATCTGATCATTCGTAAGCGCATCAAAAACAATCTTGGTGCCGCCGAGGCCTGTTTTGGTAGCTACATCATAATCGGTATAGCCTTTTATCAGCATGGTGTACATACTCGCCAGGATGTACTGCTCACCAAATATTTTGGAGCCGATACGCACTACGCCAGCCTTGCCGCCTTCATCTGCTTTCCAGAGTTTGTGGGCCACTAAAAAATCTTTGGCTACACGTTCGGGTGTTTGGTGCAGATAGTCAGTTTTGTAGTTCAATTCGGTCATTACCGAATCTGTTATGGTACCCGATAGCAGATTTAAGGTTTTTTCCAGTTCGGGGAATTTGCGCAGGGCATCTTCGCGCACCACCGGCGCCGCGTAGTAAGGCGGGAAGATCTTTTTATCATCATCAAGCACCACCAGGTTGTAGGCCTTCAGCCTTCCGTCGGTAGAGTACCCGCTGATCACGTCCAGTTCTTTTTCCTGCGCTGCCTTATACATTACGGCATCGTTTATCACAATGGTGTGAATTTTTAAGCCGTATTTGCTGATAAGCCCAAGGTTACCATCCTGCCTGCCCATAAACTCGGGCGTAAAACCCGCGGTAAGCTTACTGCCATAAGCCGATGGAATAAAATACAGGGTAGAGAACAGCACGATAATGACCGGGGCAACCATAGCCGCCCTGCGTACTTTTTTAAAGTTGAGCTTTTGTACTTTGGAGAGCAGGAAATCAAAAATAATGGCAAGCAGTGCGGCCGGGATAGCGCCCGCCAAAATCATGTTGGTGTTATTGAGCGAGATGCCTCCAAAAATAAATTCACCCAAACCACCCGCTGCGATATAGGATGCCAGCGTGGCCACGCCCACGTTTATTACCGTTGCAGTACGGATCCCGGCTAATATCACCGGCATAGCCAACGGAAGTTCTACCTTAAACAGCACCTGCCATTTGCTCATGCCCATGGCTACGGCGGCTTCCTTTACTGAAGCATCAACCCCGGTAATGCCCGTATAGGTGTTGCGGATGATAGGCAGCAGAGCGTATAAAAGCAGCGCTACAATGGCGGGTTTAGCACCGATGCCCAATAGCGGGATCATAAAACCAAGTAGCGCAATGCTCGGCACTGTTTGCAGTACGCCGGCAATGCCCAGTACAATACCCGAAAGATTTTTTTTACGGGTGATGTAAATGCCCAAAGGAAGGCCGATGAGCACGGCTATAAGTAAGGAAATAAACGTAAGCCCGATGTGCTGCATAGTTTGTACGCCAAGCTTATCGGCTTGCTGGCGCATAAAATCGAGCAGGGTTTGTTGTTGCTCATTCATGCGGCTGCAGGTTTTTATAGTGTGAATAAGCCGACATCAGTTGCTCAAAAGTGATGGTTTTGATCTCCTTGTTCTGCTGATGAAGGACGTTAAGGTTTTCGCCCTTCTGAAATTTAAATGTTTCCAGTGCCGACCATACAGCCATTCCCGCAGGAAGTGAGGATGTGTTTGTTTTGTGGTTGGTTTCCGGCAGGTGTTCCCACAGATCAGTAAGTTTAATGGCCTTAAATTCCAGCTGCAGGCGTTGTTCCTGCAGAAAGCCGCGGACAAAATCATTCGTGGGGTTAAACAGCAACTCCGCCGGGCTGCCTATCTGTACAATTTTACCTTTATCCATCAGCGCCACGCGGTCTGCCAGTTCAAAAGCTTCCTGCACATCGTGCGTTACCATAATGATGGTTTTGCGCTTCAACTCGTCCAAAGCCTTAAATTCTTTATGAATGCTGGATCGGGTTACGTTATCCAGTGCACCAAAGGGCTCGTCCATTAGCAGTACGGGTGGGTCGGCAACCAAAGCCCTGGCTAAACCAATGCGTTGCTGCTGCCCGCCGCTAAGCTCGTTGGGGTAGGCGTTGAGGTAATCTTTGGAGAGATGTAGTTTTTCCAGCAGTTCGTCAACACGCTTTTGCGTTTTGGCCTTATCCCATTTTAGCAGGTTAGGCACAATAGCAATGTTTTCGGCAACGGTATAGTGCGGAAACAAGCCGTTATTCTGCAGCACGTAGCCAATGCCCCGGCGAAGGGTTTCGGGTGATTGTTCTAAAATATTTTTGCCGTTGATAAATACCGAGCCGCCATCGGGCTCAATCAGTCGGTTAAGCATTTTAAGCGTGGTGGTTTTACCGCAGCCGCTGGTGCCCAGCAATACCATATTTTCGCCCTCGTTCACCTCAAAGGAGATGTCGTTGACAGCGGTAGTGGTACCAAACTTTTTTACCAGGCGTTCAACTTTTATCATAAAAAGTAATTAGTCCTCCAGTTTCATAAACAGGTTGTTTAACGATTCGGAATACAGCGGATGTGCAAAAACGCAGTAACGGATGCGATCGTAGGTAATGCCGCCCTCCATGGCCATTTGCAGAACGGTCATGATCTCGCCGCCCTCCGGGCCAAGCACTGCGGCACCTAAGATCTGTTTGGTATTGGCATCAACAATGGCCTTCATAAAGCCGCGGGTGTCGCCGGTTTCAATGGCGCGTGCCACGTGGGCCATGGGCAGTTTAGCTACTTTGTAATTCAAGCCCTGTTTTTTAGCCTCAGCCTCGCTGATACCTACACGGCCCAGTTGCGGGTCGGTAAACATGCAGTAGGGCAGGGGCCGGTCTTTGGTGTTCAGGTCCTGTTTTTCTATCAGGTTGCGGTACACAATGGTGTAATCGTTGTAAGAGATGTGCGTAAACGCCGGGCCGCCCTTTACATCGCCCAATGCATAAATACCGGGGACGTTGGTTTCCAGCTTTTCGTTAACGGGGATGTGGCCTTCTTCGTCTGTAGCAACACCTGTTGCCGCTAAGTTGAGCGCTTCCGACTGTGGCTTACGACCAACGGCCACCAGTACATGGGTACACTTGATCTTACGTTCTTTTCCTTTTTCGGATAGGGTTACGGTTATTTTGCCTTTATCTTTTTGTTTGAATTTAATGGCCTGTGTGTTGTTTAAAACGGTTATGTTCTCCAACTCCAGGATCTTTTGCAACTCTGCGGAGATGTCTTCGTCCTCGTGCCCTACAAGCCTTACAGAGCGTTCCAGTATGGTAACCTTGCTGCCAAACCTGCGGAACATCTGGCCAAACTCCAGCCCGATGTAATTACCGCCCAATACCAGCAGGTGTTCGGGCACGTAATCCAGATCTAAGATAGTGGTGGAAGTGAGGTATTCGATATCCTTTAATCCTTCAATCTCGGGGATAAGCGGCAGTGCGCCCACGTTCAAAAAAATGAGTTCAGAACTTACAGTTTGTTTTTTGCCGCTTTTGTATTTTATCTCGAAAGTCTTTTCGCCGCTAAAAACAGCTTCGCCAAAAATAAGGTCGAGGTTTTTAATTTTCTCGGCAGCTTTTTGTCCGCCGTTTCGGGAGGTCATCACAATCTGGTCCTTGCGCTTTTTAATTTTGGCCATATCCACCTTAAAACCTTTGACCGGTACACCCAGTTCAGCGCTTTTGCCGGCCATGTAGGCGGCCTTTGCCGAAGCCACCATGGTTTTGGTAGGTGTGCAGCCATCGTTTACGCAGGTGCCGCCGATGTAGCGTTTTTCAACCAGTAGTGTTTTTTGGCCGGCGGTAGCCAGTTTTTTGGCCAGTGGCAAACCCGCCTGCCCCGATCCGATAACTATAGCGTCGTATTGCTTCATATTAGTTGGTTATTTTCACCCCTTTCCAGAATGCAATGTAGCCGGCTATGTTGGCCGCGGCCGGTTTGGGGTTTGGATAATACCAGGCGGCATCGGGGTTTTGTTTGCCATCAACCTCCAGCGTGTGGTAAGAGGCCACGCCTTTCCATGGGCAAGTGCTTTGGGTTTTACAATCGCGCAGAAAATCTGCCTTAACGCTTTCCCGTGGGAAGTAATGGTTGTTTTCTACCACAATAGTATTATCGCTCTCGGCAATTACCTGGTTGTTCCAAATGGCTTTCATCAGTAGGTTGGGTTGTTGTATAAAGGTAATGCATACGTACCGGATTTATAAATACCCAAACATCTTTTTTGTTTGCAATGCGCAAAAATGATACAGGCCGGATAAACGGGGGGCATATGCACGAAACAACTATTTAAAACTTTTTTTAAAAAATATTTTTATTTTCTCAGGAAACGTATATCTTTGCATTCCCAAAATAAGGGAAACGAAATTTAAAAACACCTAATTTCGCAACTCAGAAATGGCCCGTTCGTCTAGGGGTTAGGACGTTAGATTTTCATTCTAGAAACAGGGGTTCGATTCCCCTACGGGCTACTTAAAACAATATCGAAAGATGCTAAAAACCTGCAAATCAAATGATTGCAGGTTTTTTTGTTTATATCAAAACACCATTTTATGCACCAAATTGCAACAAAAAGACGCAAATTCGGTGCGTACCTAAATGGGAAAATGCTACGCACCGAATTGCTTATAATTAATTGATTTTCAAGATGTTCAGCAAGTGAACATCTTGAAAAAAGCAGGCTATAAACTTACTTTTGTTTAATCTTTTAAGCTTGTAATTATGAAAAGTAATTTCCATCTGCTTTTTTACATCAGAAAGCAAAAGAACTACAAAGGCGGCGCAATGCCTATCTACATGCGCATTACTGTAAGTGGGAAACGAGTGGACCTGTCCGCCGGGCGCAGCTGCGAACCGGATAAATGGAACAGCCACGCGGGCCGGGCGAATGGCACCAAAGAAGAGATAAAGTCGCTTAACAACTACCTGGACAGCCTGCAAACCAAACTCCGGAATGCCCACCAGGCGTTGATTGATACAAATCAGCAAGTAACAACTGAAAGCCTCCACAACCAATTTACCGGGAAAAATCAAAAAAGCCAATTCCTGATGCAATTATTCAAAGAACATAATTCGAAAGTAAAAGCCTTGTTAGGAAACGGGTTTGAAGCCAACACCTTGAAAGGTTATAATACATCTGAAAAACACCTGACAAATTATTTACTGAGTGAATACGGAAAGTCAGACATCGAAATTACGCAGTTGAACCATGCATTTATAACCGGGTTTGAGTTTTACCTAAAAGCCAAATGTAAGATTACCGGAGTGTCAGCCGCCAAATACATTAAACACCTTAAAAAAATTGTCAATCACTGTATTGCCAATAACTGGCTGACGAAGAATCCTTTTATCAATTTCAAATCGTCTGCGAAAGCTAAAGAACGTACTTATTTAACACAGCAAGAACTGGATGCGATTAGCAATAGAAAATTTGTTGTTGAGCGTTTATCACAGGTTAAGGATGTTTTTGTATTCTGTTGCTATACGGGGCTTTCTTACGCTGATGTCAAAAAGCTGAAGAGATCTGAAATAGGAATAGGGATGGACGGTGACAAATGGATATTTACAACCCGACAGAAAACAGATACGTCTTCAAGGATTCCGCTTTTACCCATAGCGTTAAAAATATTGGAGCGCTATCAGGATCATCCACAGTGCGAAAATGAAGGTTTACTATTACCTGTTTTGAGCAACCAAAAGATGAATGCCTACTTAAAGGAAATAGCGGACTTGTCCGACGTATGTAAGCATCTAACCTTTCATTTAGCTCGCCATACTTTTGCCACAACAGTTACACTCTCTAATAATGTACCCATCGAAACGGTTAGTAAAATGCTCGGTCATACGAACATTAAAACAACACAGCACTATGCTAAAATATTGGATTTAAAAGTCAGTCAGGATATGGCTGCTGTTAAACGGATATATGCGGTAACTTAAAATATTCAATCTGTAAGGTGACGAATCGGCACCTTAAAATCATCGAACAAAAAATAGGAAAATGGAAAATCAATTGATGTCTGATGAAATCATCATGAACCAAATTTATTACCTACGGAGTCAAAAAGGGATGTTGGACAAAGATCTTGCGGTATTATATCAAGTAACCACAGGCAATTTAAACAAGGCTGTTGCACGAAATCTGAAAAGATTCCCGGAAGATTTTATGTTCAGGTTGACTGACGAAGAATTTAAAAACTTGCTCTTCCAGAATGGAATAGCAAGTTGGGGCGGGACACGCTTGGCCCCAAACGCTTTTACAGAACAGAAAGTGGCAATGCTATCAGGTATATTTTCAAGTGAAAGAGCAATTAATGACTTGCCGTTTTGAGGAGATCTCAATGCGTTGTCCATCGATGGTAATGCGTAAATAAATAGGGGCTGTGCCATCGGCACTCAGCTTAGAGCTTTTACGTAAAAAAGCAGAGAAAATGATTTGTTCATCACAGGTCACCAGTACAATGCGATTTATTGAATATTATGGTTCGGTCTTTTATTTAAGATATACTTGGCGGAGAGGGAGGGAACAAATGATAAAAATTTGTATGCTCTATATCAGCTATTTATAATTAATATTGGTGGTGGGTCACCGAATAGGTCACCAACCCAATCATTCAATTGTCGCTAATGCTTATGATATAAATTTCGTGATAAACTCTCAGAAAATCAAATTTCTTTCTCTTTGATAATGATATATAACTTTATGTTTATCATAAGATCCCGAGATGACTATTTGTGACTAAAGCCGTTTTGGCAGAACCAAAATGTGCCCAGTTTCACTCTAAATAATTTTGCCATGCGTTCTTTAGCATAGGAACTAGCGTAGTTCAGCCACTTAATTAACGAGCGTAGTTTCCAATGTTTACATGACCTTGGTGCGCGAGGCGGCCGGGCTATACCAATGAGAGATTGTGGAAGTAATAGTGAAAGCTATACCCCCAAAAACCTTTAACGCCGCGGCATATATTGGCACGCCATGTTATACTCGCAGTGGATAGCGCAACAGCGGGCCTCATGCACCTCAACCTCGATTATATCCGACTAACGGCCGCACCGCCGCACAATATCATGTCGGCACCATTGGCCGGCCCAATAATAGTAACTAAGCCGCAAGCCCCGCCCGGGTTGGTTTTAAAGAGCCCCGTTAGGGTGTACCCTGTTCCTGTTGATGATAGTTTCACCGTTAACCTCAGCTCAATGGATGAAAGCGATGCCGTGATGCAGATAACCGGGCTAATGGGGCAAACCATTTTAAGCCAATCGGTGAAGGCGCAGAGCACTTATATGTTCTCGGCCAAAAGTTTTAAAATGGCATCCAATAACATTTACTTCATTACCATAAAAGGTAAGCATGCCTACCTGTCATTCAAAATAATATTAAAGGAAACTTTAGTACATAAGGCAAATTACGTGAGTTGATATAGTTGGTTTGAGGCGTACCAGTGAGAAAGGTGCGCCTTTTTTGGGGCTGGTTTTGAGTGTTTCATTTGTCTAAAGCGTTATAAACCTATACAGTTATTGATTTAATCCAAAATATTCAAAGGCAATTTTTCTAATTCCATCCAATCGCAGGAAACTTTTGAATAATCACAAATTCCAATAATTTTCGGTCTTATCGACATTTTCTTTCCTTTTAATTTATCTACTAAAAACATTTCAATGTTATCACTTATTTTATGATGAATATCGGAATACTTTCTATCGAAAATGTTAAAATAATAGCGTGGCTCATTGTTTTGGTAAATCAACCACTCACCATAAGAGTAATCGGGTAGTTTTTTTATTTTTTTAATTCCTGAAAAAGTATAGATGGGAATTAACATTAGTTTTACGGAGACAAAATTCTCATTTAATAATTGCGCCATTTTTCAAGACCTCGAAGCTTTTAAATAAAACAACATTGATGCCGCGTTCTCTTAGTGAATTAAATATTACGCCGTCATAATTTAATGATTTCGTCATAAAAGAAAGACTTTTTGGGAAATATTTCACCGCCGAATTAAAAAAGGAACCTGTAGCATTAAAAAGTTTTCCTCCGTCGAGGCTATATTGAATTGTATTGGCTACTGAGGAACCATGTTGTCCTAACTCTGCAACAGTTGTACCAATATCATTCGATAAATAAAAACCTTTTCCAAATCTTGAAGCAGAGTTGAAATAGGCAGGATTAATTTCTTCTAAGATAGAAGCAGCGGCTCCTGGGCGGCTTGTAGAATGAAATAAAGTTGAAATCTCAGACAGTTTTGAGCCACCTGAAAATGCATTCTTCAAAGCACTTGCACCTTTAACTGCTCCGCCTGCGACCATAAAAACACCAGCTACCATACCCGTATTGTCACCAACATCGTAAGAAGTACTTTGCTTGTCAACTGTCCCATTCGTGCCAATTTGCTCTCGAAGCCAATTTGTTCCCCCCAACGTCATGGCATCACTGAAGCCTGCAAGATAATTATTGGCAACTCTTAGATAACTTAGGTCAACATTCGCTAAATAGGACATCGCCTTGTCCTTCCACTCCTTGCCATCCGGATCCACCAACCTTACCGGATTATTCATTACGTAATTATATGGGCTTAATCCGGCATACTTATCCACCATGGGGTCCATGCTTAGCCATTGGCTTTGCTCGGGGTTGTAGTAGCGGGCACCGTAGTAGTAAAGCCCGGTTTCGTCGTCGCGTTCTTTGGCGTTGAAGAGGTAGGGCGTGCTAAAGCTGCTGGTATCGTGCTGGTCAAAGTAGGCTTCGCCAAAGGGGGTGTATTCCTGGTGTTGTTGTGCTTCGCCTTGTGCGTTTGTGGTAAAGGCGCTGCTGCCCAAATGGTCGGAGTGGAAGAAATAGCGATTGGGTTCTACCTTTATCTTCTCCAAATTCTTAAAACCATAGCCTGCTTTTACGGTGTCGTTATCGGGTATTTCTTTTACAAATACAGGTGGCCCACCCAAAGGTGGCGTGGTGTTGCCGGGCCAGCCCTTGGGCACGGCGTTGGTACTATCTACCAGTACGGGCGCGGCAATGCCGGTGTTTTGCGGTTCAGCATAGTAAAGTTTGTTCGTTGGCGGGCCGGGGCTGGGTTTCAGGGTGGCGTAATACTTTATCCTGTCGGCCTGTAGTTGTTTTGCCCGGTTCACATAATTTATGTTCCCTGCGGATAAAGCGGTAGAAGGGAACGAAATATTGGTGAACTGCCCCTTGCCAATTTTGGTGGCTATGCGCTGGCTTTCTATATAAATATGTTTGGTAAAGCTGGTTCGCCTGCACACCAGGTAGGGGCTTACATAAACGGTGTAATTATTAAAATGGCTTACCGTGCCCGCGGGTGCGCCGTTTACCCAACTGCTTTGTATGCCTCCATAGCTTTTTATAACGCGATCACCCCCGGCATCGTAGGTGTATTGGTTCTGGGTGCCGTTTTCAACCACGGCCATCAGGCGGTTTTCTTCGTCCCAGAAGTTTTCGCGGTGGATGTAGGTAGATTGGTTACCGTTTAGGTCGTAGGTGTAGTTAAACTTACCAATGGTGGTGGGCTGGTGCGCTGTACCTGCATAAGTGTACTGGTGCGTGTAGGTGTCCTGCAGTTTTTTGCGCACTATGGCTTTACTGGTTACGTTATACAAATTATCGTAACCCATGGCCAGCGTATATTTCATGGTATCCTTATACCCGCGGAAGTTGCCCTTTGCCGCCACAAGCCGGTAAAGGTTATCGTAAGTGTAGCTTTGCGAAGAAACCCCGCCCAGTTTTAGATTAACCACCGGCGCAGAATTTTCAATCCCCAATATATTGCTCACAGCATCATAAGCATAGCTGTTATCCATCATTAGCCGGCCTGTAGCGGTAGCCGCCGCGAGCGATGTAAGCCGCCTGCGCAATTTATCGTAGCTGTAATTGGTTTCGGTTTTATTGCCGTATTGCAGGTAAACACGCTGGTCGTACTCATCGTACCCTAACTGGTTTACATATTTGTAATGTACGCCCTCCTTATCGCCGCTTACGCTATCGAGCCCCCCGCCATGGTTATAGTGGTAGCTTACCCGCTCGCTGTCGGGGTAGGTCATTTCGGTGATGCGGTTCCAGGTGTCGTATTTTTGCTCGCTGATGTAGGTAGTATAAAAAACCGAATTTACCATTACCGTGCGGATCTCTTTGGTAACCTCGCCCAGTTTGCCATAGTAAAACTCGCGGCCCCCGCTGGCATCTTCCTGCAAAATTATCCGCCCGGCGCGGTGCTCCTGTATGCGTTTGCCGGTAACCGGCGGGCCATACACATAAGTTACCTTATTTTGGTATTGGCGCTGGTAGTCTATGCCAATAAGGCGCTCGTGGTCGTACTCGTAATTAATGGCGCCGCCATTGGGTATCTCTTTCCTTATTTGCGGCGTTATTTTTTTGATAAGGTTTCCCGCAGCATCGTAAACAAAATCGGTACGGCCGGCATCGGGGTATTCTGCGCTAAGTTTGCGCCCCAGGTTATCATAAGTATAATTGATGGCGTTGCCTTTGGTATCTTCCACCTTTATTAGCTGGCTTAATGCATCGTAACTGTATTGGGTTGTAATAATACCGGCGGGGCCGCTCAAGGCGCGCTCGGTGCGCTTCCGTTCGCGCACATCGGTATAAGTTTCCTTAACGTTTCTAAGCGCATCGGTAACGTTGGTTATAAAAAAGCCGCTGCCTATGGCGTACGCCATTTTAGTGGTTGCGCCATCAGCCAAAACTTCGGCAAGCGGCCTGTCCAGCACATCGTATTGCGCAGCGCTGGTGATATTGCCATAAATATTATTAAACTGTGCGTTTTGCGGTGTTACAATACCCAGCGTGGCATTCTCTGTAATAGGGTAGTAGTTTTTTACCGCGCGGCCAAAGGCATCGTATTCGGCCCTGCCGGAGACTACCATTTTAATTTGGTCGGGTTTATCCTTACCTGTAAATAGTGATACCTGTTTTTTAACCTGTATGGCGCGGCCCATACCATCCATAAAGGTAACAGTGTTTATAAAATCTTTGTTCCCGGGTTTGTATTGCGGGTCGAAGTGTTGGGTTGTGGCATAGGGCACCACAGCATCAGGATGGTATGCAAAACGGATGGTTGTATCGCTTGTGCCAACTTCATAAGGGCCTATAATCCCCTTCATCCGCCCTATTTTATCGTAGGCAAAAAGCATGGTATCATTATTCATGCTAATTGTGCGGAGCACGTTGCCAAAAACCGGGTCGGTTTTACTAAAGCTGCTGTAGCCGTAAGCGTCGGTAACCTTGTCTACATAGGTATGTACATCGGCGTCGTACACATAGGCGTAGGACATGCGCTCTTTTTTTACGTTGGCCGGGCGGGTTATTTGCGCCAGGTTGCCGTAATCATCGTACTTCATTTCATAAACAGATGCGCTGCCATCAGCCAAAAACTGGCTTATTTGGGTAACATCGCCAAAGCTGTTGATGATGGTGCTGCGGTTGCGTTTTATGCCCTGAGTGGTATTTACAGTAATGCTTTGAGGGATAGACTTTATATAGGCCGCATTATTATTATGGTAAGTTATGGTGGCCTCTAAAATATCGCCGGCGGTACCATCGCCTTCGTCTCTTATGGTAGTCATATTACCCAGCAGATCGTAATCAAAGCGGGTAGTTGTGCTTAGCCCGGGAGTGGTTTTGCCCTCGTAATAAAATTTTGTGCTCTCTGTAAGTGCAGGGAAAACAACGCTATCTACGCCGGCCACTATCCGTTCAGCATAACCGTTTGTGGTTTCGGTAAAACGGTGGCCTGCGGCATCCTGCAGCCATTCTTTAGCAACCAGCCCTTTGGTGTAATACGATTGGTTGATGAATTTTTGCACCGTACTGCGGTAAATTTCGTTGCGGTTTGCGGTGTTCTGTTGGTTTGTAATTACCGTATCGAAGCCGTAAAACTCACGGTCGCGGCGGTTGTAGGTGCCTCCTTTGTAGGCAAAGGTGCTGCGCATGGTGTCGGCTCCGTCTCCCGCTACGCCGTCGAAGACCACCACACTTTTTAGCAGCCATTTGTTTTGCGGTAGGCGGTAAGTGTTGCCGGTACGCTCATAATCCACTGCAAAATACCCACCCATTGGCCTTTTAACGCTGCGCAGCATATTGGTGCGGCCTATAAGCGAACGCCTCACCTTCAGGTCGCCATCCTCGTCGGAATGCAAAACATCAGGGAATCCATCGCCGTCTATATCGGTTATTTGATCCTGCTCTCGCGACATGCTGCGATTGGCGTTTATCGAGGGGTTGATACAAATTTTTATGGGCGGAATAGGAAACTGAAATGTGACGGTGAAGGCTGCGTTGATGGATTCGCCCGTTGAAACGTTATTATTAAAATTGGATAGGCCATCCCACGAAACCTGTGGGGCAAAACCGTTACCTGTATTTAGCTGAACCCCGTCGGTGTATACCTGGTCGGGCAGGCCGTCGCCATTTACATCATTTAGTATAAACGAACCCTTTGTTGTAGAGCGTGTTATGCCAAAACCTGCTTCAAAGGAGCCGCCAAAAAAGTTTTCGCCAAACGGGCTAATCCCAAGGGCACTTATTGAGCCGCCGCCGCCAATGGTTTTGCCACTATTTTTATCTATGGCGCTAATGCCCCAGTTCTCGGGCGCTGCAAAGCGGTAACCTAAGTTAAGGGCCACGTTGCCATCGTTATAAACCTTGTCGGGCAGGCCATCGCCGTTAATATCCATCCATACGGATTTCGATTCCTGGTCGTTTTTGTTTACACTCCCCGAGAGGCCTATGCTGGCTTCTGCGGTGTAGCCTTCGTTAATTGCAGCATCCGTTAACAGGTCCTTACTTTCGGCCTTTAAAAAACTTCCCCCTAAGGTTGCCCCAGCGGCATCGCCCTTGCCGGCAGATCCGCCCAAGCCATGTGCCTGGTATGCCGTAGCCTCCAACCCGCCGTTTGGCCGGGTGTATTGTACATTATCCTCATTCAATACATCCGGGAAACGGTCGCCATTCATATCCATCATATCCAGATTTGTTTTGCTGGTTGATGAGGAGTAGCTACCATTTAAGAAATAACCAAGGGTGTAACTTTTGGCAGATGATTCGCTTATCTTATCTGCTGCCTGCAAACCCTCTCCAACCATCAGGCTATCAACCGAAACATCGTGTAAATAAAGGCGGGAACTGTTGATGGTTTGGCCGCTTATAAAAACAGCGGTATCAGGGCCGGCCCACACGCTGCGTTTTGCATCGGCATACATCATAATAAAACCCGCTGCTGTTGGGTTTTGCAGTGTTAATACCGCGGCGGTGTCTTTATAGGCGTTTGCGTCGTTAGGGTAATTTTTGTACTCGTTGTTGTTCAGCTTCGATTCATCTAACTGGCCGTTGCCGCCCTTTGTACCCTTATAGCCAAACTGCCCCCAGCCCCTGAATAAGGGGCCAAGCGTGAGATCGTCGGGGTTGGTGTATAGGTTGGCCTCCACTTTAGAAAGTACTGCTTTGATGCGCACTGCCGCCTGGCTACGCGTTATGTTTTTTGCCAGCGTGGGGTCGGCGGCTGCATAATCGAAAAAGTATTTTTGGTTTGCTTTTGCATATATATGTATGCTATCTGTTTTATTGGTTACCACGCCATTTTTAAGCAATAGGGTTTGTTTGGCGTAAATGGTATCGGCTCCTTTTACGGTAAATACCACCGCGCCATTTGCGGCACCGTTACCGGCCAGGTCAGGTTTAATGGCCACGCTATCTGTAGCAATTGGGGCAAAGGCCGGAGCCATTTTGTACCAGCTATTAAAATTGCTGTTGTTGGGAACAACGTCTGATGCTATGATAGCACCGCCATTGAGGTTGGTAACGGGCGACCCATCGGCTAAGCCGGTATATTCATAGTACGGCTTCCATACTACTGCGGCACGGTCGATATAAGAATCACTTTGAACATAAAACTTTAGGGTATCGCCTTTACTAACAGCTATATTTGTTAAAAGTGGTGCCAAATTACTGGTTTGGGCATTGGCGTAAACGCGGCTAAGTAAATTTGAGGTGCCTGCTGTGCTTACCCGGTTAATAATTAGCCTTACACTATCCGAGGTGATACTTTTGCTAAAGCTCCCGCTAATTTTCAGCGTACCATCCTTCACCAGCATGGCGCCTTTTTGGTCATCAACAATAAAATCCTCAGAAGCTTTGTAATGGGCCGAAAGGCGGTTGTTGGCATCTATCTGCGGCGCAAGGTTATTCTGGTAATCTATCACCGGGTCCCATTTTACATTGTCGCCCTCACCGTTGTATACAGATTGTACGCGGAAGTATATCCTGTCGCCCTTGTTTACCGTGATGTTGGATACGCCGCCGGGCGTTTTTGAACTATAGTCGCCCGCGGCGATGGTGTTAGTCCAGCGGGTACTCCCATTTACCTGTATGCTTACAATAACGCCGTCCTGCTTTTTATTGAGCAAGCCCGATGAATTATCTGAAATTAACTGCACCGGGCCGGTTATGCTTACTTGGCCGCTAACAGGCGCTTTCCAATAGCGCACCGCATCCTGCAACGGGAAATTGGTTTCCTGAGTTTGCTGTAAAACCAGGTTGGGGGCAAAAAATTGCTTATCTATACCACCCGAAGGGGTGATAGGGTTTGGAGTCGCCGTGCTGCTGAGCTCAAACACAGGGTCGCCGCTTGCGTTTAAGTGGTTAAAGTAAACGCTGCCGTCTGATGCAAGGTCTAATAAGCCGTCGCCATTAAAATCAGAAAAGTAGGCCTTTGTTTTAGTGGTGGTGTTACTGCGTTCGTATCCTACAAAGCCGCCGTAAAAAACAGCCTGCACGTTGTATTTTGTTGTTTTAGAAACGCCTTTATTAAAACTATATATGCCATTAACAGGCCTTACTGCCCCAAAGGCGTGAGAGGCCAGCCCCAGGTTTGCCCGGTAAAAAAGGGAGCCGTCCTTTTTAAATATTTTGTCGGGCAGCCCATCGCCGTTAATATCGGCCATGGTTACCAGCCCTTCGTTGTCGCCACCTTCGTAGCCAATGCCGCCACCTATGGTTAATGATTTACTGGGATTGCCGTCAAAAAGCCCTATGGTAAGTGCTAACGACCCTCCAAATGAGTTTGCTTTAACAGTGCTCAAAGCCGAGCTTTCGTCTGAAAAGCCGGGTATGGGGTTTATGAGCCCGCCCTTTATATGGTCGTTGGCGGGGCTCCAGTCTTCTGTACCTCCAAGCAAGTCGCCATTACTGGCGGCCACATCATCAAAATATTCAAAATCGTGCGCATAAAATAGCTTCCCTTCGCTATCGTTCACGCTTACTTTGTTGAGTAGGGTTTTATGGAACTCGCCCTCAAGGTAAGCAAAGTCATAGCTGCGTATTACCTGGCTGTTATACTTTATGGTGATATTGCTCAGTACATCGGCGGTAACCATTTTAAAGCCAAGGCGCGCGCTTATTTCAATATCCTTACGCTGGTAACCGCCATTGTTGGTAGTGAAAAATACTTTGTACGGGCCCTCGGCACCACCTGAGCCGGTGTAGTTTATCTCGTTGATATACAATTGCAGGCCGGGTACGCTTCCGCCTATAACACCGTTATTGGCTACGGTTTTATATTTGTAATTCACGGTGTTGCCGTGCAGGTCCAACGTTTGCACCAAGGCCCAGCGTGCCACATTCCCTGCTGCATCTCTAAGTGTTGCATCTGCCCTTACCCCGCTTGATGGGGTGCCGCCGTAAAAGCTTCTCTGCCCGTTTTTATTGGTAACCTCCCACCAGTAAGTTGCTGGATTACTGCCATGGCGTATTATTTTTTGAAACGCGCCCTCTATGCGTGGGTGAAATTGGCGCTCAGCAAGGCGCGGAATAAACGATGTGCGGTTTGCCAAGGGCGCAAGCTGCTCGCCTGCCATGGTGTATGTCTCGGTTTCCAGCGCCGCATGATACCGCGGGGCACCCCAACGGGTATCTATATCAATGGCAGGTACCGATAGGTTCCATCCTATACCCATCCAACCGTTCCCCCCTTCGTTGTTGTATTGTATAGTTAAGCCCGGCTGCATGCCCATGCGCCCTTTGGGCAATTCGATAGGGAATGATAGGGTGGAGCTCCCGGTAGAATTCGCAACCGGAGGGGCTATCATGGTTATTTTGGCAGAAGGGTCGGCAGCTTTATAGTCTTTAATGGAAGTAGGTGTGTAGCCTTGTGTTTGAGGCGATTCGGGCACTTTAATTACCGCGTTTATCATGTCGGTAAAATGGGTGGTAACAGCCCCTAAGATATTATCCGGGGTTTTTGCCGAATCGGGTTTTAAGGCCAGCCAGGTACGCGAGTCTTCGTCAAAATAAAAGGTATGTACATCCTCTTTGGTGTAGCCGTCGGGTAGTAAGGCGCTATCTATAGGGAGGCGTATATAGGCCGGTTTTGCAAATTTACTGCCATGCGGTAAAAACCGGTAGGCACGGGCACCACCTGTTACGTTTAACATATCCGTCCCAACGGGGGCAATGTCCTCGTTGCGTAAGGCAGTTATAGATATTTTGGTTGCAACAGGCAACGAACCACGGGCAATGGTGACAGAAGTACGGGCGCCAGATTTATTAAGGCGTAAAAATAAACCCGACGAAAATTTGTAAATAGCCTGGTTGGACACCCCTTTTTTGGCGGATGCAAAGTGTAGCTGCGCTATTTTTGCAGTGTTGAAATTGATAGTTTTAAGCACTTCCCGCCCGGTTGGGTAAACTGCCTTTAGTTCCCCGGAAAATGGGCTGTTTGTGCCCGAAGGATTGTTGGTTAAAATCTCGAAGCCCCCGTGCTCCAGTTTTACTGGAACATTGTTAAAAAACAGTTTCGCCCCGGAATTAACCACGCCACGAACGTAGGCCTGCGAGCCATAGTATCCGTTATCGGGCATGTTAAGCAGTGGCTCATCATTTATAGGGGCTTTTTCTAAAGAAAAACTAAGGTCTTTTATTTCGTAGTTGAAAGCTGCATTGTCCGCCAAGCCAAAACGGATAACGTTGTCGCCTTTGTGCAGGTTAGCCAGGGCGATGTACTCGTGTTGTGCAGACCATTTATCGCTTAATACGACAAATTGGCCGCCATTTGCCTGGGCATCATTAACACTATGCGGAACGCTTGAATAATTTTCGGCCCCTTTTAATTTATAATGAAGCACAACACATTCGCCTTTTGCGGGGAGTTGGGGCAGGCGCACATGAAAAATATTGTCGTATGCTTTATCAAAGTGCAGTTCATTTGCGGTGCCAATAATGCCATGTGCAATATCTGCATTAAATACGTGCTGCCTATTGGCTTTTACCGATGCCCGTTTGGTAATTACCGGTAAAGCTTTATCCTTCGTTTTTTTTACGGACACCTTTACTGTACCGGCAATGCTAACCGTTAGTATAAACAAAAGCAACAGAAGGATGTGTATTCTTTTCTTCATAAGCCTGGGCAATCTTCCCGAATCCCGGTTAATTAATAACAATCAGTTTTTTAGTGATTACGCTTTTTCCCGATCGGAACTCCAGCAAGTATAGCCCGCTATTGGTGATTTTTCCGCTAAAATTATAGTTGGCCTTGCCGGTTCCCTGCTGCGTTGTACCCCCCGGCCTTCCATCCCCGGCATGGACGGACATTTGTACATTTGCCGGGCTGTTTAAACTAACACGGGCCGTGAATGCGCCCCGCGACGGGTTGGGGTAAATGGATACATTGGCATCGTTAAGCTGGTCTGAAGGTGTGTTGGTTACTTTTACGTCCTGAAAAAAATTACACCCTTCGTTACTGCATTTTAATGTGTAAATGCCGGGCTTTGTTATGCTAACGGTTGCTCCAGTGGCCTTAAAATTATCGGGCCCTAGCCATTCGTAGAACAACCCTTGCGGCATCAGCGAATCCGCCTTTATTACCAACGGGCTGCCTGCCGGCAATGCGTAGGATGCCGCAACGGCTAAAGGTTGTGGTGCACTGGCATCATTCAGGTAAAACGAATCGGTATATTTTGTGCCAAGCGCATCGGTAACGGTAACTACATATTTTCCGGTTGCCATATTGGTTATGGTTTCGGTAGTGTTGGTATTTAAGTTCCGCCCTGATACCGGCTCGCCTGTGCCTTTGATTACCGTTAATTTAAATGGGGCCACGCCGCCAATAACTTTAATACTCATAGAGCCATTGGCCGCGCCGCCGCAATCGGGGTTGGTGATGCTTACGCTGGCCAAAAGGTTTTTGTTTATGCCGAACGCCATTACATCGGTATAACCCGCTTTTGTGCCCCATTGTACGTCGTTAAAATGCGCCTTCCCTTCCTTGTCGATGCTGTTCATCTGCTTAAACTCGGTGCCGGGTAAAGTAAAATCCCCCGTTCCGGTCCTGTCAATTACAAGCCAATAAACCGGGTTTGCGGGCAAAACGGCATCAATATCTTTTGTATCTATCACAACTTCGGTGAGCAGCGGTTGGCCGTTGTTGCCTGTGGCCATCAGCCATTTCTTTTTTAGCAATGGCGGCACCCCTGGTATTTTTTCACCCTCAGACATTGTTTTGTCGTTATCGCCCCATACCAACGACGTATAATTTTCCATTGGCTTGTTGACCGATATGGTAAGTAAACCGGGCATATTGCTGCTGGTTGATTTTGGCTGCACCAGGCCGGTAGAATCGTCTCGTGCTATACCGGCTATGTTGTGGTAATAGTTGGTGTAAGCAAGCCCATCCCATATTGCCTTGCCCGTGCTGTTTAAAAACGTGGCATTGGGGTTTGATAGGGTCACGCCATATTTTATGGCCAGGTATGATTCTACCCGCAGGCGCTCCTGCGAGGTGAGCACCCTGTTGTATACAATGATCTCCGGGATAAGGCCATTGAACGAATAAACCGGCAATTGTGGCGACACAGGCTTAGAGCCAACTTTTAATAGATATGGAACAACTCTGGCCGAGTCGGCTAATTTTTGATAGGCGTAGGTAGCCACTTTTGGGTTAGCGGGGTATAAGTCCCTAAAATTCATGTATTGGTAGGTGTCCAAATCGGCTATGCGGCTGGTTGTGGATACCATGGATGCAGCACCCTGCTTTGTAATATGCCATACAGTGCTTTCGGCTTTTGGCGTTTTAGAATGATATACGGTGAAAAATGTAGCATTGCGTAGCGCACTGTCTGGCATGCGGATGGAAATGGAATCGGCACCCTTAAAGGTTAAGGAAGGATGGAAGTTTATTAGCTGAGTGGGGGAGGCGTGCCCCATCAGAATAACAGAATCTGCACCTGCAATAAAGCTGCGGAAAGCGGGCTTTACTGCGCCGGTATCAGTTGCGTACCATTTTATTGCCCCCTTTACGCCGCCGGGGTATAGGTGCACCTGGGCAAAGGAACCGCTGGCCAAACAGGTACAGATAAAGAGAAGCTGTATAAATTTCTTCATATCAGAAACGCATTATCGTTTAAAAAATGGTTCGAAATCTATTTTTAACGACACCTGCAACAGCCGGAACCTGTTTTCGTGGTTTACAAAATTGTAGGGGTTGGCGTTAACCTTTACGATATCTGTGCCGCCTATGTGGTAACGCAGCTCCAGTTCCAGAGGGGCGTTTGGTATTTTAAAGCCAGCCTGGAATGCAAAACCCCAGTCGTTTTTACCCTGCAGAACGGCGCGCAATTGTGTTTCTTGCTCAGTATCGGTGCCGAACGCCTCTTTATACCCCGGCCCCCCGGACTTATAAGTAATATTGTACGGCCTTGTGTTTACGCCATAAATATACCCTACCCCAACATACACGCCCTTAAAAAAGTCGGCCCCATTTTTCAGGGCGGGGTACATTCTTACGAAACCGGCAATATTTAAAAACCGGTACTTGAAAAGTAGCTTGTAATCGAACTTTTCTTTATCATTAAAAAATTGGAACCCTGCACCCTGGTCAGAGTCTGCTACTTCTAGGTAGCCGCCAAAGAGGCGGTTAGGCGTGATATAGTTAAAAAAGAAGCCATATTCCCAGCCATTAGGGTTCATGGTAGTAGTGTGGTAATTGGCAAAATAATCTTCGGTGATAATTTGGTTTTCCAAACCCGGTAGTTCAGAATTGATGGAGCTGCCTTTTACCCCGGGTATGGTGTGCCCTATTATAACTCCCCACTGCAGCGTTTCGTCCTGGTCGTTTAAATTAAATTCGTAAGGCCTGTCCTGTGCAAATGCTGCAGTGCCGATGAGGACAAAAAAAAAGGTAAAGAGGGCTAATTTAAAATGCATAATTAAGGCTTAGGCAATGGTCGTATTACAGCAGCAAATTAGTAATTAAAAAGCTAACAGGCAATTTATTGTACAAAAATTGTATCCGTAATTACAACCATATATGACCAGAACAATACGATGAAATTGAGCCTTTTTAAAATGGTAAGTATTCTATTCAACCGGTTAAAGCTTACAACTTAAAAGCTTTCTGGTGACTTATGTAGTTCTTGGGTTAACCGGTCGCCCATAGGCCACCAGAGTTTTGCGATTCATTAAATAATTGGTAGTACCTGAAAATTGAATCTTGCGATATATATATTGCGGAGCGGGAGGGATCGTGCCGGTTTTGCTACTCATTGTGTTACAATAGTTTGGATGATAGCTTTATTTACCAGTCGCTAATAGGTCACTACGTTGATTTAATTAAGAGCAAGCTAAAATGAGTGGGAGATAAAGCAGGATGACCGAAATTGTATTATGATTAGTATCATTTGACGGAACTCGAACCATTCTGATACATAAGTTATTTTAAATAACTTAATGATGTGTAAAGATAAGGGTTAAAGAGCGAAAAACCAATTTTGTTACTAAGTTGAATCTGTCGAGCATAACCACGAATTTGCAAACAATAGAAATGTTCAAAATTTATTGTCGACCATATATTGTTTATAACAAAAAATTGACAGTCATTAAATAGCAGTCGGCCATCCGCTATCTGAACGCATATCTTCGTGCCTTTTCTTTAAAGTGCTGTTCTGAGACAGGAATCAGTGCAGCGTTTTTTATTTGCAGATAAATAATAAAAGAGGTGCCAATAATGACAAAGGATGAAAATGTAAAAAAAGATACGGTTCCCGGTAAAGACAGATCAGAAACTGATTACTATCGCGAACAAATACGGACTGACGAAACTGGACTTTTTTATCTCTATGGTAGATTATTTCTACAAGAGCAAGAAAGATCCCAGGGACCTGAATGATGAGCTGTTAAAGAATGCGATCAATAAAAAGACAGATAATATCGTTGCTTTTATCAGGACACAGGAGCAGGAGTTATTGATCCCGATGAAGAAGGATTCGGAACGAATGATAGCCAGCCAGATGAAGATCGTGGACTTTTTTAATAAGCAGATCATTAAACATAATGACGAGCAAAGAGCGGTATACTTAACACAAATCACGAACATCAACAACCTGGCAGAATATTTAAAGAGGCTGGACACAGCCCAATATGACAAGAAGCGCTTAAAGATGATGTTCTCTTCGATACTGGAGTTTTACATTAACGCAAGGGAGCAGATGGGTATGATGACCAAGCAAGCGGAAAAAGATGCGTTGATTCAGAATGTTCGGCAACAGCTTAATAACCTTTAATGATAAACCATAAATGAAACCAGTATGCATGTGAACATCACTAAAAGTGAAACGGGTAATAACAAAGGAAGCAGCAGCCAACTGGTGGCGTACCTGGAAAAAGAGAACCGGATTGCAGAGGCACAATATAATGATTTAACAACGGCGGAGTATTGGTTTAATCATGACAGTAACACTATCCAGCCCTATGAGGTACGGCGAAGCATTGATAACAATGTAGCAAAGCTGTCAAAAGATGATGCCAAGTTCTTCCTGGTCAATATCAGCCCGAGCAGTAAGGAATTACTTTATTTGAAAGAGCAGTTCGGTGAAGAGAAAATAAAAGAGTACCTAAAGGCGTACGCAAACGCGGTGATGGATGCTTATGCAAAGAACTTTAAACGTAACGGCGTAAACGTGGTTTATTTCGGAAGGCTGGAGCACAACCGGTATTACACATATAAAGACCTGGAAGTAAGAAAAGGCCTCGCCAAGAAAGGTGACATCAAACCGGGTGAGCAGATGCATGTGCAGGTCATCGTTAGCAGGAAGGATGCGAGCAACACAATCAAACTAAGCCCGCTAAATAATTCAAAAGGAAGCAATGCCGCACACAGCCAAAAGGTAGGCCAGTTTGACCGGGTGGCTTTTAAGCAGGCAACGGAAGGTTTGTTTGATCAGATGTTTGGTTATGAGCGGGACATTAAAGAATCATTTAAATATGCGAACACCTTAAAGCATGGTTCATACGAACAAAGGCAGGAGGTTAAAGAGAAGCTCAAATTTAAACAAGCGGAAAACTTTGAAAAACATCAGGGCTATGGTAAGGGATTGCTTGATGTTTTGTTAGATGCAGGCGGCAATTATATCGCGCCGGTACCGGATGATCTGAAGCGAAAGAAGAAGAAAAGGAAAGGTTACAATCGAGGGATATGATGGTTGCCTGAGATTTAAACGACTCTTCTCGGCCTCTTTTTTCTCACTTCCGCATTAGGCCTATCCACTTTTTGATAATCGGCTGTCCGTATGAAGGTCTTTGTAACAGGAAAAGGCTGGGCTGTAATAGCAGTTTCTTCATTAACATTCACGGTTAAAGTCTTGCCATCTATCATGGTGCCATTTAATGCGTCTGCAGCATTTCCTGCAGCGGTACGGTCTGTCATTTCAATAAACGCGTAACCTTTGCATATCTTAGTTTTCTTATCCCTTACAATTTTGACGGTACTGATATCGCCATATGGACCAAAAAGCTTTGCGAGTTCAATTTCTTCTATATCAAGCGGGAAACCGCCTACAAATAACTTAACCATATAAAAAAAGATCTTAAAGATCATTTAAAAAGCCTCTTGAAGAGGCTTAGCATTATTTTGAACTCTTAAGAATTTCTACCTTTTCACGCTCGCTGGCTAACAATTGCTCATAGAGCTTTCTGTTTTCCTCGAAAAGTTCTACTACTTTATCTATGGGATTGAAAGTCGGCTGGTAATTAATTGCATTTAAAGTTGAAGTGTCATTACTTGTGAACGTATTTGAAATAATGTTCAAGGCACTTTCTTCATTAAAGTTCTTGATAGATTCCACCGGGACTTTCAGTATTGCGGCAACCTGAGCAAGTATATCATCTTCGATGGTTTCTTTTTGTTCTAAAAGAGAAATTCTTTTCTGGCTCCAGTCATCACCTAACGCATAAGCCAGAGCTTCCTGCTTCCAGCCCAGCATTTCACGGAAACGTTTGATGTTACGGCCTTGATGCACTTGGTTTGGTTTGTCGGTATGGCTATTCATAGGTTAGATGCTATATATGATAAGAACAAATGTAATAAAATATGTCTATGCAATAAAAACACCAGCTGTTTCTTTCAGATGCACAACTAAGGGGTCATTAGGAGATATGCCGCTGCTGAATTTAAAAAGCGGCCCTAAAAAGCGGAATAAAAGATCTACAGAATATATGGTATGGGGTGTAATTTCGTCGGCAAACGGCTTTAAGTAAACCGCCATAACATCCGGCTCCAATTCGCGCAGTAATACAAACTGCACCGCGCGGAAAAGATATTGCGCTGCCCATAATGCGGCAGGCTCATTAAGCATTGGCGCTTCATGGCCCATTTCAAGCAGGTCGTTTTGGTAAAATTTATGGATCAATTGTGCCGCTGCTTTAAGATCGTGTTCTTCAAAGTCGGCCATCTGGCGGGGTACAGTTACGGCCCCGTTGAAGAATAATTGGTTTAGGAATTCGCTTAGTTTCACGTTCCTTAAATTAAAGCAAAAAAATTGGGTTCGCCAAAAAGTTAATGCGGGTTGCTTTAAAATGGAGGGGGCTATTTTTAATTAAGGGATTAATAATTTATTTATGTGATAAATTTATATTTTTGATTAGGAGAACCCTATAATGCCTTATCAACCCGGCCTGCATATTTTAGCAGAATTTTCTGCAACCGACACTATCCTATTTTCGGCATCAGCACCCTGTAAATTATTTTTTGACCGCTTGATAGCCGAGCATTCCCTTGAAAAAGTTGGCGAAGTGTATCATGATTTTAATGGGGCTGGTTTTACCGCCGTGCTTTGTTTAACAGAATCGCATTTATCCATACATACCTGGCCGGAGTTTAATTTGGCTACGTTTGATATCTTCCTCTCTAATTATCAAAAAGATAACTCTGAGAAAGTTAGAGCTATTTACAGCGAGGTTTTGGCTTTTTTTAATGCGCAAGAAATTAAGAAAACAGAGGTGGTAAGGTAATATGGCAACAACAAACCTAAAAGCTTTTCCCTACGCAGAAGACGTTACCTGCCCCAAATGCAAGCACCAGATAACCCTTTATGACCCTGAGGGGAGCGAGTTTTGCGTGTGCGATTCATGCCACTCCTTTATCCGGTTCGTAGCAAATGATACCCCGGTTATTCAAAAACAAGCCCCGAAAATGAAACAGCAGCCTGTATTAAAACCTGGCAGCGTGGGGCTATTTGATGGCCATAGCTTTAAAGTAATAGCCTATATAGAAAAAAAGGAAAAGGATGCCTCTTATGCCTGGCGGGAGTATATTCTTTACAACTACCAAAAGGGCTACGCCAACTTTGCCGAGTACGACGGGCATTGGAATTTTATTGCCGGGAAGGAATTTTATCCCGAACTTGAAAAGCTTGCCAACCGCAACTGGGGGTTTATTAATTATGAAGACAACGAGTATAATGTATTTAATAAATATACCGCTGTAATTACAGCACTTACCGGTGAGTTTGACTGGGACCTGTTAGCCGATAAAACCAAAACTACCGAGTTTGTTGCACCGCCGCAGATCATTTACAAAGAACAGGACAAGCAGGATACAAAAACAGCTGATTTTTATCTGGGCCGGTATGTAAAACCTGCTGAAGTGGCTGATGCGTTTAAGGTGGATATTAAACTATTCCCCGAAAGGATAGGCATTGGTGCCAACGAGCCATCGGTACACGCCAAAAGGTGGTTTGCGGCATCAAGGTTAACCCCCGTATTAATTTTGCTGGTAGCAATTTTAGGGTTCATTATAGCATCCGTTAACCCTGAATACCAGGTGCTGGATGCCGATTATGCTATAGTGAACGATTCTACCAAAGCAAATGAGTTTAAGCCATTCATCACCCCTTCATTTGATCTTAAAAATGCAACATCGTCACTTAATTTTCAGATCAGATCTGCCATTGATAACAACTGGCTGGAAGCTACCGTGGTTCTGGTAAACGAAAAAAACAACCAAAGCTGGGAGGTTACCGAAAGTATTGAATACTACCATGGCTATGAAGATGGCGAAAACTGGACGGAAGGCTCGCAAGAAGCCGAAGTACTGCTATCCGCCATCCCGGCCGGTAAATACCATTTAAATATTTACCCCGCATCGGGCGATATAAGCAATAAAACCATTCATATCAATATAATGGCCAATCCTGTTTTATGGCGAAACTTTTGGGTTACCATCCTGTTGCTGTGCCTTTACCCTTTATACACATGGTGGCGCATGCGCAACTATGAAAAGAAACGCTGGATGAACAGCGATTATTCACCCTACGAAACCGACGAAGAATGAAAATAATTAAAGGGTCGCCCATATACCTCGTTTTTGCACTTGTTGTAATTGGGTACTATGCCTATGCTGCGTTTAGCGGCATTGCTTTTTGGGAAAGCAGCAACGTAACGCGCAATACTGAGTATAACAGCGGCAGCCGCACAAGGGGCGTACATGCATTTTATCACAAATAACCACTACATATTATGAGCTTACATGAATTAATAAACATCAAATACATTGTCGCTTCGGTAGTGTATTCTGTAATCGGCATTATTATTTTGCTGGTATCTTATTGGATAGTTGAAAAGATCACGCCCGAAAATTTGTGGAAAGAGATCATAGAAAAGCACAATATGGCCCTTGCCATTGTTTGTGCATCGTTTATGATAGCAGTAGCCATTATTATCAGTTCGGCTATACACGGGTAAGTAATGAATAAAAAACTGCATGCCCTGCTGCTGATCTCGGTTTTTGTAGTGGCAACCTGCGGATTGATCTATGAACTGATTGCCGGCACCCTTGCCAGCTACCTGTTAGGCGACTCGGTTACCCAGTTCTCTACTATTATTGGCGTTTACCTGTTCTCTATGGGAATAGGCTCGTGGGTATCTAAATACTTCGAAAAAAATATCATTTCGTGGTTTATACAGTTAGAGATATTAGTTGGCCTTGTGGGCGGTACCAGTTCTACCATACTGTTTCTGGTGTTCGAAAGTGTTGCATCGTTCCGCATCATCCTCTACAGCCTGGTTGGTATAACCGGGATATTGGTTGGCCTGGAAATTCCGCTGCTGATGCGCATCCTGAAAGACCGTTATGAGTTTAAAGACTTGGTATCAAAAATATTTACGTTTGATTATATAGGCGCACTGCTGGCCTCTATCGTATTCCCTTTATTACTAATCCCTTACCTGGGCCTTGTAAAAACATCCTACATGGTAGGCATCTTGAATGTTGCAGTTGCCCTTATTGTTTGTGTTAGTTTTAAAAGGGAAATAAAAGCAGCGGTATACCTGCAAACCAGTGCCATCATTAGCATACTGGCATTGGTGGTTGGCTTTGTTTATGCGGGCATTATCACCAATTTTTCGGAAAGCCTAACCTATGCTGATACCATTATCTACTCAAAAAGCACACCTTATCAGCGTATTATTTTAACCAAAAAAGGCAAGGTGCTGCGCCTGTTCTTAAATGGTAACCTGCAATTCAGTTCGGATGATGAGTACCGTTACCACGAGGCATTGGTACACCCCGGCCTGCAGGCTTTACCCAACGCGCATAACGTGCTGGTGATGGGTGGCGGCGATGGCCTGGCCGTGCGCGAGATATTGAAGTATCCTAACATAGAAAGCGTTACGCTTGTTGACCTGGACAAGGGCATGACGGGGCTCTTCAAATCTAACCGGATGCTGCTTAACCTTAACAAAAGCTCGCTGTTATCACCCAAGGTAAAAGTAATTAATGCCGATGCCTTTACCTGGCTTCGGCAGAATAAAAGGAAGTTTGATTTTATGGTGATCGATTTCCCAGATCCGTCTAACTATTCGGTAGGTAAACTTTATACAAATTCGTTTTATAAATTGGCTAAGGGCGTGCTTGCGCCGCAGGGTATTATGGTGATCCAGGCAACATCGCCTTACGTTGCCCCAAAATCCTTCTGGACGGTTGATACCACGCTGCGTTCGGTTGGCCTGCACACCATCCCCTACCATAACTATGTGCCATCATTTGGCGAGTGGGGTTACATTATGGCAACTGAAAACCCGGTGTATAAAAAACCCACCACATTTTTACCAGGTATGCGCTTTGTAAGTAAAGAAAGCCTCGACCTGATGTTTTACTTCCCAAAGGATATGGCTAAAGTAAAAACAGAGATAAATAAGTTAAACAACCAGGTGCTGGTGAAATACTTCGAAGATGAGTGGTCGTCGGTTTTATAAAAGCACCGGTTTTATAAACGGGTTAAGCCGCCGTTCGTTTCTACTGAAAGCGGGCCTGGTTACAACGGGCATTTTACTAAACGGGTGCTTGCGTAAAATTAACCCGAATACTGCCTATAAAAACATAAAGGGCAGTATAAAAGGCCCCAATGCCAAAGCCGGGCATATGCTGCGCGATAAGCTGCCTTTACCATCACCCACCAGTACACGCCACGTAAAAACGCTTATTATTGGCGGCGGAATATCTGGCCTGTCTGCCGCACGCTATTTAAAAAAACAGGGTTACCATGATTTTGAACTGCTGGAATTGGAAGACCATCCGGGCGGCAATTCGCACTCGCGCAAAAATAGTGTATCGGCCTATCCGCTGGGGGCGCATTATATTACCATTGCCAATAACGAAGATACTTTGCTCACCGGTTTTTTACAGGACTGTGGCGTAATTACCGGCTTTGAAAATAACCTACCCGTTTACAACGAATATTACCTGTGCTTTGACCCTGAAGAGCGCCTACTGATAAACGGGCAATGGCAGGAAGGGATAGTCCCCGATTTTGGCCTGCACCAAACGGATAAAGCCCAGATAAAAAAGTTCTTTGCACTAATTGATGAATTTAAAAAAGCAAAAGGCAGCGATGGCAAATATGCCTTTGACATCCCCGTAGATAACAGTTCTGCCGATGATAAATACAGGGCTTTAGATGGCATTAGTTTTAAAGCATACCTGCATCAGCAACAATTAACATCTGCCTACCTGCTTTGGTACCTTAACTATTGCTGTAAAGATGATTACGGCCAGAAGATAGATAAGGTATCGGCATGGGCAGGGCTGCACTACTTTGCATCGCGCAGGGGTAAAGCGGCCAACGCCGAAACAAATGCTGTTTTAACCTGGCCGGAAGGTAATGGCTGGCTAACAAAACAACTGGCCGCCAAAGTGAGCGGCCACCTGCAGAAAAACACCATGTGTTATAGCATTAGCTATAATGATGAGGGAAGGGTAGTGGCTGGGGTTTATGATCTCATAAAAGGTATCGCCAGCACCATAATTGCCGATAACGTAATTATGGCCACACCGCAATTTGTAAACCAGCGGATACTGAACCCAACCCTAAACAGACCTATGGATTACAGCAGCCTGAATTATTCGCCGTGGTTTATTGCCAATATTACCGTTAACCAGTTACCACAGGCAAAAGGCGCAGGCCTGTGCTGGGATAATGTGGCTTACAATACCCCATCGGTAGGTTATGTTAACGCCGGGCAGCAAACGATTAACATGGGCAATAATAAAAGAGTTTTAACCTGGTACCTGCCGCTTTGCGACCACGAGCCCCGCGTAGCGCGCCTTGCAGCCTATACCCGCAGCTATGAGCAATGGCTGGACATAATGATCCCCGAGCTGGAATACATGCACCCCGGTATTACCGATGCCATTGAGAATGTTGAATGCTGGATCTGGGGGCACGGTATGATATCGCCGGCTGTAAACTACATCTGGGGGCCAAACCGGAATGCAGCGCAGCAGCCTGTAAACAACACGCTATTTTTTGCCCATTCAGACCTAAGCGGCATCTCTATTTTTGAAGAGGCATTTCATCAGGGCATCCGCGCAGCCAAACAGGTTTTAGCTATCTATGGAAAGTAAAGCAACCTATAAACAGCCCTGGCTGCATTCGCCGGTTATTGATGGGGTGTTCATCCTCTCGCCGCCGTTTATTGCGTTGCTGCTGGTTATATGTTTTCCGGCACAATTGCAGGCGTCATCGGCTATCCCGGTTTATTACTGGTTATTCCTGGTGGTTTTTATAGATGTTGCCCATGTGTACAGCACGCTATACCGTACCTATTTTAATTCAAACTCCTATAAAAACGATACCTTTTTAATTATCGTGCCCATTGGCTGCTATATTGCAGGTGTATTATTGCACAGTTATGATGGGATGATTTTTTGGCGCATATTAGCCTACCTTGCCGTTTTTCATTTTATACGGCAGCAATATGGCTTTATGCGATTATATTCCAGGCAGGAGGGCAGCGGTTACTGGTTTAGGCTGATAGACAAACTGGCAATTTATACCGCTACGATATACCCGCTATTTTACTGGCACTTTGAGGGCGACAGAAACTTTAGCTGGTTTGTAGAGAACGATATCATCTCCTTTCATTCGCCGATATTATTAGGTATTGGGCTGGGTTTGTACCTGCTCATCATTGCCGCTTATGTTGTTAAAGAAGTTATTTATGTGGCAAAGACCGGATCGTTTAACCGGCCCCGTAATTTACTTATAGCCGGTACATTCCTGTCGTGGTATTTTGGGATTGTATATTTTAACGGCGATATGGCCTTTACCACCCTCAATGTAATATCGCACGGCATACCCTATATGGCCTTGATCTGGATCTTTGAGAAAAAGAAGCAAGGTAAAAGCGGCAATAAAAACAATCTTATTTTAAAATATACCTTTAGCAAATATGGTGGCGTGGTGTTTTTCGTTTTGCTGCTGGCTTTCCTAGCCTATGTAGAAGAAGGCTTATGGGATGGAATGGTATGGAAGGAGCACGGAAGCGTCTTTACGTTTTTCGCCGGTTTGCCAAAAATAGGTAACGAACAAGTTTTATCGCTATTGGTTCCGCTATTGGCCTTGCCCCAGTCCACCCACTATTTGTTGGATGGTTTTATTTGGAAGGTTAACAAGGAAAAATAACGTCCTTAAACTTGCACCACCTAATATAGTCTCACGTTATAAGATGAACTAAATAATCAATGATAGTATATTTTAATTAGTTTTTTACCATTCGTAAGATTTGTAATTAATCTGCATCAAAAAAGTGGTTAGTAATTCGGTGCGTAGTACATCGGCAACCCTATAAAGTATTGTAAGTCAATTGGGTTTTAATCGTGTTCGATTCCCCTACGGGCTACTAAGCCGCTTTACGAAAGTAGAGCGGCTTTTTGCTTACTAGGACTTTTTTATCAATATTCTTCTAAAAATTCATCAATCGTATCTTCGTTGTCCAAATTTTGAATAGCATCTCCTAGTTTGATCTGACCTTTTGAAATTGCAATTGCTGTAAGCGCCGCCGAAGCAGTATTTAGATCCCAATCTTCAGACAAGATATTTGTGACAAGTCCGGATAGTTCTATCAGTGCTTTTTGGTAGGCCGGATAAAGGACTTTTGGTATAGGCGGATTGGTTTTATGGCGTTGTATTTCTATTAATGACACTAAGCCTAACACATTCCAATCTATTATTCCTTTTTCTTTCGCTATGCGAACCATGTGCGGAACAGCATAATAAGAGGCGAGCCCAACATCCCCCTGGTGGTGAAGCTCGTCCCATAACTCTTGGTATATCTTTTGATTTTCGTGGGCATTGTTTACTTCTTCTAATCTTTTTAAAGCTTTCGAAGCATCGTATAAAACCGTTCTATAGCCACCTTCAAGCTCAAGCCAACGAGGATCATCTAATTCTAAAAATGGTTCGTTAACTGTTTTTTTAGGGAATAAATCGCCGAGTTTAAAAGTCATACAATAATTATTGATAACATAAATATATAAATGATTAGTTGCAAATAACTTAAAGAGCGATTTGCAGTATAAAAGCGATGTTAAAATATGCATGGTAGATCTTTCGAATAGATCAACCATTTTTTCAGCTCAATTCAATATCCATCTGTTGCAGCAGGCCTTCATTAATTATATACACATGCTTTACTTTGCCATCAAATAAGGTATTGCCATCCATGTCTTTCACCAATTGGTTTACTTCAACCTCTAAGGTTCCGTTCTCACGTTCGCGGAAACCAACCGGCGTAACGTTGGGGTTGATTTCGTTCCATTGCCGTTGCCAGTAAGCCCTAACTTCATTATGGCCAGTTGCATAATCGCCCTCCCATGCCTTTGACCATTTTACCTGCGGATGCATAACCTGTAATATGGCATCAATATCCCGGGCATTAAAAGCGGCGTAAGCATTTTTGATCAGCTCCTGATTTTTAAGCATTTTTTCTTCGTTCATCATCTTCCTGTTAAATATTAATCTGTATCCCCCAGCACCTCATCTACCATGCCGTGTTCTTTCGCCTCGGGGCCAGTCATCCAGTAATCACGGTCAGATGCCTTGTGCACCCAATCATAAGTTTGGCCGCTGTGTTTGGCTATGATCTTATATAAATCCTGCTTTACTTTTACTATTTGCTGCGCAGTAACTTCTATATCTGCCGAAACGCCCTGCACACCGCCCGAAGGCTGGTGAATCATCACACGCGAATGTTGCAGTGCTGCACGCTTGCATGCTTTTCCTGCACAAAGTAAAACAGCACTCATAGAACAGGCCATGCCAATGCAAATGGTGCCTACGTCGGGCGTTATTAGTTGCATGGTATCATAGATGCCCATACCCGAGTACACATCACCGCCGGGCGAATTAATATAAAGCTGAATATCCTTTTTAGCATCTACCGATTGCAGAAAAAGCAGCTGCGCCTGAATGATGTTTGCCATGCGGTCGGCAACGGGTTCGCCCAAAAATATGATGCGATCCATCATCAGGCGCGAAAAAACATCCATCTGTGCTACATTCATCTGGCGCTCCTCGGTAATGTAGGGCGTCATGTTTTGGGGGATGTTTACAGCGCGGCCTATGTAACTATCTACATGCTGGCTGCTTATGCGGTGATGTTTAACCGCATATTTCCTAAACTCGTTACCGCTGATATTCATGGTTTAATGTTTTTTAAAGAGGTTAGCAATGCACTGTATATAGCCCTGGTGTTGTGGTTCTGCAGCTAATTTTTGTTGTACAGCCATAATTTCTGCCTTTATATTCTGCCGGCCAAATTGCCTGATAGCTTGATGGGTGAGCTGCTGACATGCTACGTCTGTCGCCAGGTCGTCATTCAACAACATGTTAGCCTCCAGCACCAGCGCATCGCCGGGGGGCATGCAGCGTAACAGGTAATCGTCTATGGCTTTAATGTTATTCAATGAAGTCCGCATAGCTTAATGAGTTTTGTTTAACAGTTTCCCTAACCTTTTCCAGGCACTTATATTTGGCTACCGTTGCCGAATGTTTGCTGGTGTAGCCAAACAGCGCAGTAACATCGCTTACCGGTAAATTATCGTAATAACAGGCTTTAAGTAACTCCATGCATTTCTTCCCTGCGGTTTGCAGGTAGTGCAGTATTTTACCGGCAGCAGGTTGCTCATCAGATATAATCTCTGCATCACGATCATTTAAAGACTCATTTTTACAGCCGGCTTTATAATGCTGCAGCCATAGTTTTTTGGCAATCCCCAGCAAATAGGCTTTCTCATTTACAATGATCTCAGCCTGCGCCAATGCCACCTTTTCATAATAAATAACCAGCGTATCCTGAAAAATATCCTGAGCCTCTTCCAAGCTGCCGCCCATGCGTGCTACATAACGGGCAACCGGCGAAAAGGCCTTTTTATAAAGCGCCATAAAAAAAGCTTCGCGCAGTTCAACTGTTGATAATGTGTTATGATCCATTGTTACCAGGTGTGTTTATTATATGTGTATAATAAGCACAAAATATCACCCATGAAATTGCAAATTATTTTATAGAACCGTGGTACAGATCAACAATTAAGATGCTGCTATATATTTATGATAAGATAATTGTTGGAAAACATTGGGAGCAAATTTGTCTCATAAAAGAAAAACCACCCTTTATCATTAAAGGATGGTGCAATATCAAAAGATCTGTTTGAAATCCGAACGTTTAACTACTGTATCCTTTTACCATAAACTCCCAGTGGTGTTAGCCGGTTTTGAAACAGGATCTGATAGCTGTTAAAAAAGGTTAAGAAATCCGGCGCGCTTACCTGGCCGGGGTAGGGGGCGTAGTAATGATCGGGCCGGCCGTTGCGCCATGCCATAACATAACTGGTTTTATGCTTGGCAAGGGTTGGCAATAATATTTTGGTCCACCAGTCTGCCTGTGGGATGGTTTCGTAACCGGTTTCGGGCAGGCAGGCGAGCTTGTGGTTTTTGGCAGCTATTTCATCTATGATCCCCAATCGCATATCCAGTTTGCGCTGGTAATCGGGTACGCTTTTGTAGCAGTAATTATCAAAACCTATAAAGTCTGCATAATCATTGCCAGGGTAGCGCAGCATAAAATCTGCCTCCGAATCAAAATCAGCAACGGAATATACAATCAGCAGGTTGTGCAATTTTTTGGTGTTGCGCAGATAATCAATGGTGAAACGCCATAACTGTTTAAATTCTTCCGGCGTGCTGGTATTGGCGCACCACCAGAACCAGTTGCCCGTAAGCTCATGATACGGCCTGAACAATATGGGGATGGCCTCGCCCTCGGGGCCTTTTAATTCGCTCATAAATGCAGCAGCTTTATCTAAATAGGTAAGATATACCTTATGCGCCGAGCCGCCGGGAAGCATTTCCTTAACTGTACGATCGGTAGTATCCCATGCGGTTTTGCCGTTCAGCGGGTTATCCATGTGCCAGCAGTAGGTATTAATGCCGCCCCTGTCGTACGCCTCGCGCACCAGTTGCTTTTGTAATTTAAAGGGGATGCCGTTAATGTCGCGCACGCTGTCATGCTCAATTTTGGCCAGGTCCCAGCCGTACATGGCTGGATATGCGCCGGTAACGCTTTTTACATCCGACCGGTTGGCATCAAAGCGCCAGCCTACGCCATAGGCGGTATCATCATGGTGGCCAAAAATGGAACCCGCGGCGGTGAGCCTTTGCATACTGTTAAACAGTTCGCGTGTTTCGGTAGTGGCCTGTTTATCGCAGGGCGAATATAATTGCGCTTTAACGCTTAAGCTGCAAAACAATCCCATTGCCGCCACCAGGCAACCGTAAATATTCTTCATCGTGTTCTCCCTAAATTATTTTTTTACCAGCTTAAGCATCACCACATCGTGCGATGCAATGGCCTGCTTTAACACACTTTTTGTTGTGCCCGCTGCTTTTTTGGCCCAAACATCCCGTAAGGTATAAGTAACCGAAGCGAATTTGGTTTCCAGGCCTTCGGCTTTGGCTGCTGCATCCAATTCAGCCCACTTTACATTCAGTTTTTGCGATTGGCCGCCTTTGTTTAAAAAGCATACGGCCAGTTCGTCGTTCTTTAAAGGTTTTATCCAAACCTCAACACTATCAGCCATCGGGATGCGGTATGCGGTTATGCCCAGCTCGTCCTGGTCAACCGCTATTACTTCTTTATTGGTGAGAATTGATTTGGTTTGTTCGCTCATTTTACGCAGATCGTTCCCGGCAGCCAAAGGCGCGGCCAGCATACACCACATAGAAAAATGCGACCTGTCTTCGGCATAGCTCATGCCGTTACCCACTTCCAGCATATCCGCATCATTCCAATGGTTAGGGCCGTTGTACTTGCGAATCTTTACCTGCTTATCTAAAATATTCATTACGCTGAGGGCGGTCCAGGTGCCCATGTGCTTGTCTTTATTAAAGTTGGCGGTGATATCGCCGGTGGTGCGGTAAAGTTCGCCAACGCCGGTTGCCCACAGCCATGGCTGGTGGCCACCCCATTCGCAAAGGCTAAAAACAATGGGCCTCTTGGTAGCCTTAAGCGCCGAACTCATGGTGATGTAAGCCTCGCGGGCGTTCAGGCTATCGGTATTACACCAGTCGTATTTTAAGAAATCTACACCCCATGAGGCATACAGGCGCGCATCCTGGTACTCGTGGCCGCGGCTGCCCGGGTAGCCACCGCAGGTTTTTGTGCCTGCGCAATTGTAGATGCCAAACTTTAAGCCTTTGCTGTGCACATAATCGGCAAAGGCCTTCATACCATTAGGGAACTTTTTAGGATCGGCCACCAGGCTGCCGTTGGTATCGCGCTCCATGGTCATCCAGCCATCATCCAGCACAAAGTATTGGTAGCCCGCATCCTTCATGCCCGAAGATACATATGCATCCACCACGCCCTTTAAAATAGATTCATCAATATTAGCCTGAAACGTGTTCCAGGTGTTCCAGCCCATTGGCGGTGTTGGTGCCAGGTTGCCGGTTGTTAATTTTTCTTTTTTAATGGCTACCGGGGCGGCGCCATCGGGCGTTTGTGATTTTACCTGCAGGCCGCACACAAGGGCAACAACGCAGGTTAGGCTATATTTAAGTAAAGTGTTCATCAATGTAATTTATTTGCCTTCGGCGATCAGGTAAACGGCACCGCGGGCCGGTACGTTCACAGTTATATCACTTGCAATATCGGCAATATTTGCTGCAATGTTGCTAAAATTTGCCGGTCCGCCTGATGTTCCTGTTGGGCCTGTACCATTAACAAACACCTTAAGCGAAAAAGGTGCGTTATCTGTTCCACCGTTCAATGTATAATAGTAATATTTAGTACCCGCTGCAAAGTTTTTAAACTTAACGGTTACCACCTTATCCGCGCTGCCTTTATTCACTAACACCGTACCTGCCTGGCCCGATGTAAACGATGAACCATAACTTACAACATCGGTACTGCCGGTTACAGCAGAGCCTATCATTCTATCACCAAAGTATTTCTGGAAGAAGTACATATAATAGTAAGCCGGGCGTGCGTTCCATTTATCGGCGCCGGGTTCATCCCCAATATTAAACAGGCCGTGGTCGTTACCGCTGTCCCAGCCGTTTCCCAGGTCCCAGCGGCAGGCCATGCTGAACTGGTTCTTTAGTGTTTCGCCCAACACCAGGGCAGCGTGTACCCCGGCTATGTTTGATACCATTTGTTTGGAACCGATAGAAAAGATATTCCACTCATCCAGCGCTACCGGTTTCTGCGTTACGCCCGCGTTTTGTGCCGAAGTTTTTACCCAGCTCATCATGCTGGTGGTAACCGTACCGGGCGTTGCCAGGATCACTTCCGGCGTAGAGTTTTGATTATATGGCGTATAATAATTGTGTACCACGTAAAAATCCGGCGTGTTTTGCGCCTGCGATAGCACCCCGGCATTCCAGTTAGGCGTGATGGTAGATGTATTGCTGCGCTCATCAGCATCTGTTAATACAACGCCTATTTTAATACCTGTGTTACCAACTTCGACAGCAGCTTTACGCATCGAATCGGCATAAATTTTAAAGTGTGTGCCATATAAAGCGCCGCTTAAAAGCTGTGTTTGCCCGTCTTTATTATCAGCTACGTTTATACGATGGCCGGCTTCCCAGTTACCAAAATTTTCGTTGCCAATTTCCCAGTATTTAGTGCGGCCTTTATCATAGCGTACCCAGTCGGCAGCCAAATGCGCAGCGGCCTGCACGGGGTTGGCGCCTGTACCGTAACGGGCATAGCCGTAATTTACGGTGATAATGCCCGTGCTGTTGGTTTGCTGTAATACCTTATAATAGTTATCCAGCGTGAAAGTCCAGCTGGCGGTGTTGTTACCAAACCAGTAACCTGCGGCCGAAGCTTTGCCCTGGTAATCTAACAATTGCGCGGGTGCATCTGCAGGGGTAACACCGTTCCAGAAGTAAATATCAGAAAGACTGCCACCGGGAAAACGCAGGATGTTTGGCGAGAGCGCGGTAATATTATTCATTAAAACTGGCTCGGTTACATATTGCCCCATGTAAGGGTTGGTGTTATTACCGAAAAGGTATTTAGATACTTTGGTAATTACCTGACTAACATCTACTGTGGCAACTATACTGCCCGCGGCGGGTTTGGCAGCCGCTTTTGTTGCAGCCGGTGGTGTAAAGGTTTTAGGCTGCCAGCCATCCAGAAAAAAGCCCTGTGTTGCAGCAAGCGCCGGGTCGGTAGGCGGGATAATGGTGCCGGTTTCTTCACCTGTGGTTGTTCCGCCGGGTGTTACCGGGGTAACGGGTTTATTATCTTTTTTACAAGCCTGCAAAGCCGCAAGTGCAAAAAGCATTATCACACATATTTTTGTAACGTTCTTCATAAGCTTTATTGGTTTTTGGGGGATAAAAAGGATCACCCTGGATTTTTATTTGGAATACCCACGCATCAAATGAAAATACGGTTGCCGGTATAGGTTTCCCTAAATTCTTTGGGGATGCAAAATTTCTTTCGTTTAAAGATCCTGTTGAAGTTGGAGATATTGTTGAAGCCGCATTTGTAAGCTATCTCTGCCACCGTAGTTGTAGTATCAATGAGCATGCGCGAAGCATGGCCGAGGCGGATCTCATTTAAACTATCTATAAATGTCTTTCCGGTACGCTTTTTAATAAACCTGCTGAAGGAGGCTTCGGGCATGTTGGCTATTTTAGCTACTTCGGATAAGGTTACCGATTTGGTATAATTTGTATTCATATACTCAAACACCTTTTCTATCCGGCGGCTGCTGTAGTTGAATTTCTCGGTAGTGAAGCCGGAATCTGACAGGGTTTTCATATTGCGCGAAGTAGAAAGATCGTGCAGGATAGAGAGCAGTTCCAGCACCGAATCGAACCCATTCTTTTTATCGAGCGATTGGATGCGGTCTTTCAGTACTGCTATCGTTTCTGCCGGGAAGGAGATACCACGCTGCGAGCGTTCCAGCATGCTTTTTACAAAGCTCATCTGGTTGCGCTTTAAAAATTTTTCGTCGAACAGGTCTTTATGAAACTGTATGGTTACCTCGGTAATGGCTTCGCTGCAGCACTGGTGGGTAAACCAGGCATGGTACATATTGGGGCCGATGAGCACCAATTCCAGATCATCAATCACCTCTATGTTACCGCCTACAACCCGCTTGGCACCACCCGCGTTTATGATGAGGTTTAACTCATATTCCTCATGATAGTGAAGCGGAAAATCGAACTTGGTTTTAACCCTCGAAAATATGGTGAAGCAGTCGCTTGGGGTAAGCGGAGTTATCTCGTGCATTACGTTGTTCAACATCGTCATATCATTTCTCCCGCTGCATTATCACAGCTTTGCAACCTCATCCGCACTAATTACTTTAGCCCAAACATTATCTGCCAGCATAGTGCCCGATGCATTGCCCATGGCTATCAATATTTTAAAACTTACCGCGCCGGCGGGCAGCTTAACCGCTTTTTTAAATTGCTCCCAATTATTATCGCCGGTTAGGCGGGCAATATTTACACCATCGCCAATTTTTTTATCGGCCTTATCTAAAAAATCAATACTGTAAACAGCGCCCATCCATTCGCTCTCGCCGCGTATCACATTAATGGTTTTCAACCAGGCCGAAAACTCCAAACCCAGCGTGTTCTTAGGGATGCGGATGACCTGTTCTATTCCCATCCAATTAATAGTGTTGGGCGAGATGATGGCGCAGCTTGCTTTACCGGCTTTAATATCCCAGGGAGTGGTTTTGGCTACGCTGCCGTTGGTCCAATCGTCCAGGTCGTTCTCAAAGCTGCCATTGTTAATGAGGTTCTTTTGCGCTTGGGCGCTATAGCTTACCATCAGCAAAAAAGTACAGGCTATCAGTGTAAAAAGCTTCATAGTTTTTAATGATGAAAATGTTTTTTAAATAGCCACCACCAGCCCGGCTTAGGGGAAGCCGGGCGGCGGTGGCACATTAATTAATCAACTATTATATAAATCCAAGGTCGTCTACATAGAAGGTAGCCGGTGCGGCCGTACCCTGCGTTTGCATTACAAACTCGGTAATTGCTCCGGGATCACCCAA
>Ga0247734_1000322_pt1 | contig 42466 bp, 36 predicted proteins | sample UWRJL103311B2_FD_180933 | JGI IMG/M metagenome (GOLD analysis project Ga0247734, IMG submission 180933) | Plant litter microbial communities from Arlington Agricultural Research Station in Wisconsin, United States - UWRJ-L103-311B-2 | ecosystem: Environmental > Terrestrial > Plant litter >...
GTTGAGTTATGCGATTAGTTTCACCGAGAATGTGCTATGGTTAGTACGGCTTTACGCTATGAATGAGCAAAACATGAACTCCGTCGAACGTATCAAGGAATACCTTGACGTTGAACAAGAAGCGCCGGCGGTGATAGAGGAAACACGACCTGCGGCAAACTGGCCAAGCAACGGGTCGGTCGAATTTATTGGATACACGACCAGGTACAGATCTGATCTGGAACCAGTCTTGCGGGAAGTCACCTTTAAGATCAAACCTCTCGAAAAGGTTGGAATTGTTGGACGCACAGGAGCGGGGAAAAGTTCTCTGGCTCTTGCTCTTTTCAGAGGATTGGAGGCGGAAGCTGGAAAGATCCTGATTGACGATGTCGATATTGGACTCATTGGCCTTCAGGACCTTCGTGAATCCATTACAATCGTTCCTCAAGATCCGACGCTATTCACAGGCACGATACGAAGCAATTTGGATCCCTTCAGTCTTTTCACAGATGAAGATATTTTCACAGCATTACGTCGTGTCCAGTTGATCGGTGTACCGACATCGACCACGGAACCATCAACACCAGTTGCTACATCCCCACCTGGTACACCCGGCGGGGGAAACAGATCTCCGCAAACAGAAGCATCGTCATTAATAACGAACAAAAACATATTCCTCAATCTCTCGTCAACCGTCACCGAGTCAGGTAACAACCTGTCTCAAGGTCAGAGACAACTACTTTGTCTGGCGCGTGCACTTCTTAAAAACCCCAAGGTATTAATGATGGACGAAGCAACTGCCTCCATCGATTATAACACAGACTCTAAGATCCAGGAGACTATCCGGGAGCTAAAGAGTACGATCATCACCATCGCACATCGTTTGCAGACTATTGTCGATTACGACAAAGTCCTTGTACTAGATAAGGGGTCAGTGGTGGAATATGGACATCCGCACGAGTTGCTGAAGAAAGAAGGCGAAGGAGCTGTCTTCAAGAGCATGTGTGAGACTAGTGGCGAATTGGAGGCTTTACAGAAAGCCGCGAAAAAAGCATGGGACGCGGGAAAACTTGTTGATGATGAATAGAGATTTTCAATAAGCTGCCCTCCCTAATGCATTCTCTTTTTTTGGTTATATATATTTTTCTCACCTAGGTTTTAAAAATTGATATAAGGTCTCATGAGATATTGTTAGTTTGCATTGATTCATACGTGTAACCCGTGATTGAATATGAGCAGCTGTTTCCAGGACTGTAACCAAATAATATGACATGTTGGGAATCCACCCATTGGGACTACTTGTCCAGCACCATGTACTAGAAGCCATTTGGTATAAAGGCAGGAAAAGTAACATAATATATACCGCATCAAAACCCTATCCCTCTTAACTTCAGGAAGTATAATGTATAATATTGACTATCTTATGAACAATACACAGAAAATGTATCATACATAGCTAACACGCTCCTCTACAACCTAAACTCGAGCGTGACATAAAATACTTTCTTCGTTGTTTGGGATTTATTATCCATATATAATTTTTCATAAAGGAAGATCCTGAGCACCAAGAGCTCCGATTTCCTCACACATAACTTCTATTTATTTGGTTATTTAGTTATTTATTAGGCTTACCACCAGGAACTGCCTTTTGGGAGATGATATGTGGAGGAATGTTTTCCAACAACCCCCTTTGAATTTTGTCATGCTCAAGTCGATTGCTACTCTCTCTCACACTCTCTCTGTCTGACAGGTCCCCCCCATATCTACCACCGAATTGGGCTCTTATTGATGGTATCACAGGTTAATTCACGACCCTGGCCATGTACTCCTGGAATGCTTTTTCACCTGGTTCTATATTTTGTGTGTTGGGATGAGTAAAGAAGGGGGGGCCTGATTTGCGGCGAGAATGATGACTCCTATCTTTGCGAATGGTTGGGTTCGGATATGCAGATTAGGTGTAAGAGACATAGAGTCAGATGATGGGATGGAAGAGAAAAGACGATGATCCATGACTATATTAATAATATTTGGAATTTATCATTTTCGGCGGGTGGGAAAGAATAAGGAAGGAAGGGATATAATATCCCATATCCCATATCCAAGCAATGGAAACAACCTGTGTCAGGAAACCTCAATTTTCCGGAAGTAAAAGTCTCCGATTCCATAGGCCTTTTTGGGGGGATGAATGCAAGATTTGCCAGGAATGGGAGGGGTGGAACCACTACTTACCACTTACCATTTACTTACTTTAGCAAAGCGGATCTCGAGTTATACAGGACTTTACTCTGGTATCGTTTGGTATGAGCTACGCTTGATTTAAAGGTGCATTTTGACGGCTCTTGTGAGGGTGGGTAGTGGTCTGGTTGGTTATAACTTGCAACAACAAGCTTTCTTATACGGCAAAGTAACGAAAGATGTCCCCGATGATACCAGTCAAAGTAGATCATGTTAAAACTGTTTCAGTGTTCATTCAGGTGCTGCGTAGGCGCGTCACATTCCCCCATTCCGAAATGCTTGAGCTGGGCTCTTTGTATCAAGTGCAGAAGGGCGGGTTGCTCCAGTGGCAGAAATGGAGTTGAACAACGGCGGACACTTCTCGGGTTCTCAAGCACAAGAAGGGTGTCTGCTTAGCCTAAGATGTGAGACCGTGAGTTGTGATATGGCCACCCTGTAAGAAATCAGTGGTGGTGCAGTTATCTCAGCGATGTGATGCTGTGAGAGAGGAAGAGAATGTCGTAAGGTAACCATTTCATTTTGAATTGCACGCTGACTATGCCCACTTCACTTCACTATGGTCAACTTTTATTGGCTTCACTTTTGCAGTATAGAGTGGTCTGGAAAAGAAGAGGAATTGAGTAGAGCAGCATGGAGTAGAGCAAACTACGAGGGCGGAGCACCAAGCAGCGGATTGGTAATACAAAGTCATATCGTTCAAGGTACTGTGTTTTAGGTATTCATAAGGGGGCTTGTGGAGCAATGTGAAGGAAATGAATTAAAGGAACTGTGTAACTCTCTCTCTGACACACTTCCAATTTATAATTTATGAACCGACCACCATATGGCGCGCTATGTCTGTTTCGGAAAGCTCCCAACATGCCAAACTGAGCAGCGGGCTCGAACATTCTGGTAACAATTATAAGTTTAAGAGCTGACCGTGAGTATGGCAAGTGTCGAAAAGAGAAATATGAGGCAGTCAGAGTAGTTCGTTCGGAAGCACATAAGATGATATTCCCATCTCTGTATCGTCCCAAAGCACAACCACTCGCCGGTTGTATGGACAACATCCATTCCGCAAATGAAGTTGGAGGGGAAGTAACTACAATAGTGATATGATGCAGTGCTGAACTATATCGAGCAGATACTTTACATCCTTTAGTCAGTCATCCTTTAGAATATGATTGAGTTTCCAGATATTCATTAGTTTGATCTCTAACACTTTACTGGAATAGACTTATAAAACGTTTCTGTATTAGTAAAGTCAGATGTAAAATATTTCATGGTACATGGTCGACCAGAAATTCCAGAATGGCTGGTTACAACCACACGTAGAAGCATAATGTAGCTGAGGTGTTTCCATGTAATTTGAAAGGTGTGACGCGCAAGAAAACGCTTTAACTGCCTACATTTTTCCGGACAAACATACACTGTAGTGACATCCCCACGTTTCTCCGCTCCTCAGTCAACTTGATCCAATCTAGACCATCGAAAGATGGCAACTTTGCTACCCTACTTCCTGAATATCGGTCAAACATCTGTGACTGCAGCGCCATATGCGCCATTTGCCGGGGTACTGACTTTCCTAGTCCTGCCAATTTCTCTCGAAGCATTTAAGAGGATTCAACCATGCCTTATGGTCAGAAATACGATTTATCACATTGCATATCCCCAACATCAACACCGGAAAGCTTCCGGTCGATATAGCACAAATAACATACGGGTCATAGACACCCATCTTAAGACATTATAGGAGATTGCCATACCAGCAAATGCATGACTATTCTTAGCTTACGACCCGCAGAACTGGAGACCCCAACGCCACCAACACACACAAACTTTACTACCGGATGAGGATCCGGGGTGATACATGACTAAATCTCGAGGCATGCATGTTTACGGGATATCTGTTTCGCTGGAGAGCTTCCGAGAAAACTTGCCGACATCATTTATTCGAGACCCAATCGCAGATCGAGCAGTGATTACGAAGAGAAACATGGGAACGCCTCGTGGCTATCTTTGTGTAGCGTTGCGATACATGCTGTGAGACAGGTACAGTACAACAGGTGTGAAGAGGCAAACAAGGCTTCCTTGACATGGCATAGATTGGATGAAAGGCAAATAGTAAGAAATGGAATGGAAATGAGGATCTACTAGCCTATGTAGCCGTTAACTGCAAGTAGTTAATAACGTGATATGTTGATAGACTTCAGACGTGGACTGTTAGGCTTGAATTGAGACCCAGCCGACCCGGATTCATTCTAAACTCGCCGGTAACGAGTAAAATTCCAATACCATAATTTCATGAATTTGTTTCTGTATGAAGTTAAGCAATCTACCGTGTCTCTCATTCCTAATACCATATATGTCAGTTGACGCTATACCGTTCGTCAAGCACGAGAAACATGCATATATAATTAGTAGAGCCTCTGAACCTTCTCCGATGCTACTTTGTTATATGCTCATGCTTCGATATAGCTTCGATTTGGTATTAGTATCAATTAGTGAACAAAGCGCAAATCCTTGAGCCATTGCAAAGTACAATGGAAGCTGGAGTTCCCTTTGTTGACAATATAAAAGACTAGGGTAAGGAGTATCAACATGTAAGCGGGTATTGAGAACAGCTAATGTAACAACTCCTCTGGGCCGGGGTAATTTGTAGACTACAGACGGGGAAAAGTTCCGAGCTGCAGAGAGGAATCACAGCTTTCAATATAATTAGGTAATCCGGCTGCGTGTGCGTTGAATGGTGTTGACCATCATACATAAACCTGATCTAGATATGCAAAGGATGTTTAGGCTATCTTGCATTGTCCATTCGTCTGTAATCTAGACACCGGGCTCACTTAATCCCTCTCGGCTTCACTTGAAGGGTCTCGGAAAAGCAATGTCTTCAGGATTTTTTTTGCCTGCAGTTACCTGCCCCAAATGTATGACCATATTAGCAATGTAGTGCTTCAGGTTTTGTCATTCAGGCTATTCTGTTTCCATGCCAGCGTCTGCAGTGAAGGCTGTATATCACTGGGCCTCGGAACATCAGAATTACCACAAATCAAAGTGACGATGCAGTAACTTCGTGAAGAAACTCGGAATGGCATATTAAAAGAGACATTCTGTAAATGGAGGAAGACGACTAGCCAGCCATCAGAATAGAGATTGAGAAATGGAATCCAATCAATAATCATTAAGCGATTAAGTTTCTCATCGAGGTGTCACAATTTCGGCAAACTTGCAGTTTCTCATTTCAGGACCGTGAATATCCAAACCCGATTCACTTCGTTTTACTTTATAAACTCGAAGGGGTAGGTAGGTAGTTAGAGCTGCTCTAGATTGTTCTGGCAGGATGTCAACAACAATGCCGAACGAAGCAAACGCCGCACCCCAGTCCATAGTGCTGGTGGTATTGCTCCTAATTGTTGCCCCCCGCGTAACTGAATTGAAAACATGGATCTATTGCCCCAAGTGTTAGTGCATGGTTTTGGCCCAATCATTTTGTTTTATGCTATTGGTGAGTTTGGTAAGGCTGCATCTAGTATTGTCGACCCAGCTGCCCAAAGAAGCGAATGTTGCGAATACTGCAAATACGCATATTTGCGTTATATCCTGCATATGAACTACCCCCTTTATTTCTACATACCCAAACTTTGACATCATGCCTTATTTGTTTGACTAGCCACACAAGCCACAGTGCGCGAGTTCAAGGACCGCTAAACCAAATTGAGCATGGGAAAAGGAAGAAGGTTTGCCTCTGAATGTGAAGCATTTTACCAAACTGCGAGCGAACAAGACTAGATATCGAATCCTAACAAAGTCAACAAGCGCCAGTACCCTTGTTTCTTCGGCTCGATGCTCGAAGTTCTTGAGGCTCGTACCTTCCAACACTACATATGATCTTGACAGTGCAGAATGGGGGAGAATTTCTTTTGCTCGGCATCTAAGAATGAGATCCGGAGCCCTGGTTACGTTGGAGGGCAACGCGATTTTAACATGTGGCAGATCTTGCGTCTCCTCGGAATAGCGCGATTTCGACATGGCCCGATGCTACCCAATCTCGTCCCTCATAGTAAGTGTAAAGCACCCTTTTTGGGGGTTCAAACTCTAACATCCATACAATACAGTAAGTAGTTCAGGATGGCAAAGGCTACTGGCGATAAGTCTGACTAGCAAGCTCCGAAAGGGATAAGTATTCTCCATCGGCGCTGTTGGCCGCCTATCTTTTGAGTTGCTTCCCTCTAAACGAGCTCATCGCAGGTGTAGATTGTGTGCTGCTTCCACATCTTGGATACTTGCGTACCAAATATCCCGACACTTGGGTTTTCCTGACCGGACCGTTTAGGATTAAACCAGCTCACGGCAGGATCTCCGCGAAACCAGGTTGCTGGTATCTCTCGTTACACCTGGACCTTGTAAGCACCACCGTCCTTTGCGGGAGCAGCCTGGGGTTGAGCTGGACTACTGTAAGAACGGGTTCAGGGGCGAAACAATGTAAGGGTGGTGGCGAGCGACTATTCATGATTCTTACCTCATTAAGGGAAAGAAAGTGGAGGGAAGTGGATGTGGAGAGGACGTGAGCGAGGGGAGTCAGGAGAGGAGATCCGAAAAGAGCCGCCAAGACCCAGGCGTCTTGTGGGCCAACCTTATTATCCAACTAGAGGAGCCGCTAACAGGCGCCATCATATTTTTATACCTTACTTCTTGCTGACAAGAAATCCACCTCCCCCAACAACCCTACCCGGTACGGATACAGAGAGATACGATGCATCTCCCTTCGATGATGAAGTTGCGCATGAATGAGGGCTACAGCCCTGCGGATCATTTGCGGGAACAAACTCTCACCTGATTCGGGATCAAGGCCAGGGGACCTGCCAAGCGCATGGGTTGGTACGAAAATACCTGGGCTTTGAGGTTGAGATACAGCTGAGCGACCAAACATCATATCCCGCGCAGTATAATGCTGGACTTATGACCCCAAGCTTCTTAAGTCGGAACTCTCCCGAGCCACAACCGGCCTGGATCTGGGGGAGTGTTGTTTCGCAAACTCTGTTCCTCCTCTGCGGTAAGCTTGGATTTCTGGGTAGTTCGTGCTTCCGCGCTCCCTCCACGCCAAAGTCGAGTTAAGGGACCAAATCAAGACGTAAACACTCTCAATCCGTTCGGTTACTTGACGTCAAACCGGCCCCGCCGGTCAATTCTATCACACTGTCATATATCATTTCGCCTATGGAGCTGGCCGGCCAGCTCGCTTGTGCCTGTATGCCGTCCTCCCGGTTTTGCAAAGGATTTGCAAAGATTTGCAAACCGAGTTCCATCTGGTTTTTGCCGCGCGGTGCGCATTAAAGGCTGGCAACGATCTCGAGACGAGAGCACGCAGGCATGCAGAAGACACGCAGGCACGATATCGATGACTAGATGTCGTGAACATAGATGTGGGTAGCATTTACCATTGGACGACGGTCCACTGGGCCCAGCTGGGTGCCAAAGGCGATCCGGTACACATTCCCTCCGCTAATAATACATTCATTTACATACTGTACCCTTTCGCGTTCACCTTCCCCGTCCCCTTCCCCTTGTCCTTGAGCTTCCCTGTGGCTCCAGCAGCGCAGGGTGGATGAATGTAAGCCCTTTGCACAGTACTGATGGTATGTATGTGGTTCTTCCAAAAAGTATGCTGGCTCCCCAGGCTCTACAAGTTACTCCTGGAACGGTCAGAACGGCGGTACCATATGTAAACTTATGGCTCAAGATGTGTTAGTCTAGATATCCTTATACTGAGGGTATGCTTAAGCGGGCCAACCGGGGGAGTGATGTGTGTCTAAATTCCCCACGCTAGGATGTAGCGTGCCCAATCTACGTCTTATTATCTGCTCCATCTTTTCCAACTGACCTATTGGGAGTTTCAGAGCAAAGTAAGTGGTAATAGTGGGGAGGGGGAAAGAGCCAAAGGGATAAGATGTTTAAGCGAAACGAAGCGAGATGCTACAGAATTAATTGCCTTACCTGTACATTCGCCGCACACAGTACTGTGCCGGAGCAATTATGTACCTTCACCTACCTTGTATTGCCCCCAGGGCTATATCAGATGTAAGAAGATGTAGGTATGTTTCCCCCCTGGTACGTTCGAGAGTGTTTGGCCTATCCGCAACCAGGGCATCATACAGTACATATCTTTGACCTCTTTCAGATATACACCTACTCGGGATGCTTTTCAGATCGTGTTCCTCCCGTCGCAGCCAGCCCGCACAGCCCCATGCCCCATGCCATGCATCCGTGAATCGTGCATCTACCGCGGAACAGATTTCTATTGAGAATGCTAGTCGCTACTTGCAGCACAGCACAGCATAGCACTGCAACGATATAGGACTTTCGTCCTTCGCATCCCCATTGCCCAGCCGAGTCGTCTGGGCTCCACAGCCAATGCACTGGCACCCATAGTCCGCCGCCCAAGCTCAATTTTGACGTGCTAGTGAAATTACAAGACCCTTCCATGAACAAACCGTACGGCAAGCTTCGTAGCCAGGCTGCATTGGTCAATCAGCTATGAACAGTGCTCCATAGATCGCTCCCGCCCGTGACAAACCCTTGTCAAAACACCCTTGCTCGATCTTGCAAGTACTGGCACTTTTGACTTATAGTGCCATTTCGAGTTCCCAACCTCATCTTCAAGTGTTGAATAGTATGGAGATTCGTTAAAGAGGTGGACAAATATGAGATATGGAGGAATATGAGAGATATTGCAGCTGGCTTTACCTGTTTCATGGCCCTACTCCATGGGTCACTTCGTTTTTATTGGCAAGGTATCAGCTTTCATGGACGCGGGATTTGTACCACTGCAAGTGGTGGGGGTGCTGCTGTAAGTAGAACTCTATATGAAGAGCCTTCTGTCCAGTTCGTACAATCGAGTTCATATTCTAGGTCTTAAACTAGTTCGTCCATCATCTAGTTCTATTCACCTACTCTGTGCACTTCTCCCCTATCAAACACACTTTCAAGTTCCTTCAGATTTTCAACCGCATATGCTGTAGCAACCACATTCAAGCCTTGTTCGGATCTAAGCATACTTATACACGAATTTCATCTCCTCTGCCGGCCGGGTGTCTGCTTTGGTCTCCGTCCATTTTCTCTTAGATATCTCTAGTCAAACAGACGCACTGAGCCAGTCAACAAAAAGTACATCGTGTTGTGCCTGAGAAAGGCAAAACCGACAACGTGGCGGTAATTTCTCATATACAAGGAGGCCAGGCCTGGGGATGCTGGCCCGAGCAAGATTCCAATGTTCCGAACGGTGTTCAAAGCTACTATCCTATGGACATACCTGGTCTGGTCCAAAGTTATGACTCCCGTGTTAGCTCTTCCGCACCACAGCCTCGACCCATTATGGCATCACAATATGTCGGACAACCATACAGTAATGCGCAATCAAACAATATCGCAGCACCTCATTCAGAATCATCTCAAAATCCATTCTACAATCCCTATTCCGCAGCAAATATCATTGTGCCAATACCTGCTCCCTCGTTCACTTCAAATTACATCCAGCATCGTCCTGGTTTCGGACTTCCGCGCTTGATACATCCGGAGGTGGATATACGAGAAATTGTACCATACTCTCGTAATATCCGACGAGGCTTTGTTGAGGAACAAAGTCAAAGCCCGCCCAACAATGAGTGGAATAGTGTAGCTTCATCACCTACCTTTGAATCGAACAACGAGAAAAATAGTGGTGTCCCGGCACCTGCTGTGGCCGATCCAGTCGAGACAACTTTCAACACTAAAGTCGACACCCTGATGAGAGCAATTCAATCAAAGCTTAAAGTTGATAAACCACAGGAAATGCCAACCAAGAATGAACTTGTGGTAGGTGGTTCTCATATCCATAGTCACCATATTCCTCAAGATATTTTGCAGCGACAGAGACATTTCAAGCTCACGCACTCGGAATATCAGGGCGATACTATGAAGTCGGGTCATCCCGAAAAACGATGGAAGTGTACGTTCAGGAAGTGCGGTGCTAGATTCCTGCAAAAAACTCATCTGGATATTCATGAACGAAAGCATACTGGGTACAAACCATATGTGAGTACGGTTTGAGATTTCGCCTGACTCTCGCTGATTCTTATCTATAGCTCTGCCCCGAGGAAGGATGCGGTCGACGATTCTCTCAGCAAGGAAACTTGAAGGTATGTTTTCTCTGCCTCGCCGTGTGACCTACCCGACTAATTTGATGCTGCAGACCCATCGACGCCGTCACACTGGAGAAAAGCCCTACCCATGCGAGCTATGTGGGAAATGGTTTGCTCAAAAAGGCAATGTGCGAGCACACATGGTCATTCATGGTGGCACTAAGCCATACCTCTGTCGACTCCAAGATTGTGGCAAAAACTCGGACAAGACTTTCAGTCAACTTGGAAATTTGAAGGTGTGTTTTTATTATATCTGCTCGGGCTTTTTGCTCGAGAAGTTCCTAAATATTCTATGGCAGAACAAGCTAACAGTCTAAACTAGTCGCACCAAAACAAGTTCCATGCAGACTTTATTCGAGAGCTTACTGCGAAGTTCGCAGCTCTCAAACCTGGAGAGTATGTCGAGCCCGCCGACCAAGAGCTCTGGGATTACTTCGCCGATCTTTACAAAAATTCCAACAAAGGCATAAAAGGCCGCGGAGCAGATAGGAGGGTCAAGAATCCCAATTCAAGCACCACGGCCATCCATGAAATGGAAATATCTCGTGGGGGCTTTGGGATGTCTGGATATGGGCACATGGTGCATCCTGGTTTGAAGGTCGAGTCGGAGTACGAGATGTTTGACGGTGATGCCGAAAGCCAGTCTGGGCGCAGCTCAATTTCTGGCTCGGACCAAACCATGTATGACAGTGAATATGATGGGGCGTTCGGGGACAGACACAACTACTAAGTCACCCCTGGAGAGTCCAACAATACAAGTTACGACTATCAATGATGACATGCGAGAAAAGAAATGTACTAGTAGAGGTTTCGGATATGAGTGGTATGGCTTTATGAAAATAGATGGAATATGAGGGTGTATGGTTTGGCTATCGTCGAGCATTTTTGGGCGGTTTTCGTTATTTCTTTGCGTTCATATTCATACTCTTAGTATTTTACATATTCACTTTGTTATTCTGCATTATTACTAGAATCCGGTCAAACCGTCAACCTAGCATCATGTACCAACTCCTTGCCTTCATTTCTTACCGCTCCTTACTTCAGACAAACACGCGGAGATACATTTTCCAGTGGGCACTGCTCACATGGGGTTATCTTGGTATTTCGGTTGTATGTAGTATCCTCGAAGTATTCGAAAAGTAAGCATTATTTTGTTTCATGGCAAGGATGATTTTGTCATCCCTCACACAAACAGCAAACCAGCGAACCAGCGAACCAGCGAACCACGCACACACACCACCCCCCTTACCATTCATTACCCGCCCTCGCAGCCCATCCCCCCTTTTATTTTCCGACAGCCTTCCCAAGAGAGTGGTTCAGAGTTCAGAGGCGATATGCCGGCTTATCGCCAATCTTCCACGCGAAGCACATATGCATTGCAACGCAAATGCCATCTTGGTTGGTAAGTACAGCAATGAGTTGACCGATCGCCTATCTCCCGCGAAGTGACACATGCCTGCTGTACAGTACTTTATTCACCCCCTCCTCCGTCGAGATATGGCCTTGTCCATGTCCTTGTCCATATCCATATCCATGTTCCCTCCTTCGAGTTGTATCTCGAATCTCGGTGAGGACTAGAGGTGTGAGGACCACCCCCCCTGGCGGTTGCAGTTCGGTGGTGGCACTATCGCAATTCCACCACGCCATTTCAATTGCGTAAACGCTGTCCCTTGTCGAGAAGGAGAATTCACATACTTACTTACTCACTCACTCACTCACATCCCATACCGCCATCCCACGCCCGACACCCCGGTCGCTGCGCTGCTTGCTTCAGTCATCATACAGCACTGTTACCAACCGGGGCACACACGAGATCGATCCCGTGATGTTGAAACTACCTCTTTTCCAATCACCCATAACATTAGCGTGGCGAGTGTGCTAATAAATGCCTTTAGTACGGAAAGTATGGGAGGTAGATATATATTGCTCATCCCTAACTTTATCGACTACGACTTATTGATTGCACAGACTTCCGCGACCGTTGCGGGAGAGCGGGAGCTTAGGTCTTCTAGGGCTGCCATTCCTATCTAACATCTTATGCTACTTTAGCTAGCCCTGCCTTATATACCGAGGAAACGTGTGTGTAGATGGGGTGGTAAAGAGTTGCTGCCAGGTGCAAACTTTTGTTTTACGAAGAGTGGTCCCATACTACCTGAGGCGGATGTGCCGCCAAAGTGCCTCTGTGTCCTCCGCTCCATATACCAGTAGAAAAGGCTTGTTACCAGATCTAAAAAGTGTGGGGGGATCCCGGTGCAAATCCCACCAAGGATGTTCCTAGATTCCTTTGCAGGTTACCAATCTATATCGCAGTTTGGATGCCTCATTGGGGGGCTTTTTGGTTGTACGTAAAATATTATTTGCCTGCTCATTGCCTGGGGAGCTTATTCCTGAGGGAAACAAACTTCAGACTGACCAACAATTCACACCCTATGACTATAAATACGCACTTTCTTGCTGTAAGGAAGGACTTGGTTTGGTCTGTGCACCCACACCTCCCCTCTGTCTCGATCCCACCGCCTAGATTCCAATCCTGACTTTGACTTGACAAACTATCTCCGGAATCATGCTACCGGTTCCAGCCCTGAGATCCGTCTGGGGTTGTAGATCGCTCAAATTCCAAACACAACATTTTCGACAGAATTTCCAAGATATGAAGTTACGAGAAGCTATGTGAAACAGGATGCCCTCATATATACTGATACCACAGCTCACATATACTTGGTCGCTGACTTCAATCCACCCACCAACCATCCGTCAAACATTCACCCCCCGTGGAGAGTTGATACGAAGAGAATGTTGTCGTTCGGTTGCAGGGCATAAGATGCCTCTCCTTCCAGCTCCCAGTCGGCGTCATTGATGAGAACAAGGATTCCCGGGCGCCTGTATGTTCTATCAGTTTAGGCTGCATAAATTTGTACAACATATTACAAGAAGCGGTACGGTCGTTGTCGCTGGGGACAGCCTGCCGGCGGTTCTGCAGAGCACCATGTCGAAGCCAACGACATCCTTAAGCCTCCATTCAACTAATGTACCCAAGGTCGTGAATACGAAGCCAATCTCTGGTGTGAGCTGAATGTGTCAAATAACACGCCAGGGTGAAGGGCTCATTACAAGATCCCGGGGTACGTCAATCGAGGCAAACAACTCCTAGAGATGCATATGCATTCTGCTTCAACGCAATGATCCAAGCCTTCCGGCCACAGCGGTGTGATAGCCACGCGGGGACCGCCGACAATAGAGGAGCCAACTCACACGTGACCATCGAGGACAAACATGTCTTTCCTTGAGTCCTTCATGTGTTCGTTACAGAGATGATCTACCAACCAGCCTACTGTAACATCATTCCCCTTATCATCTTTGACTGGGACAGAAATTAAGAGCTTTCGCTGGTCAGCGAAGAGCAGTTCTAGTCCACCTCTGATTAGTTAGCTTGTTTCGTCATTGCGTGACAGTGACTTACGAAAACTCTACAATGAGAGAAATTTGATCTTCTGTCGCCATAATCCTGTCTTTTGTGTGCTGCATTAAAATGCTTGTGGTCGGCAAAGAAAGGAGTTGGAATAAAAGTTTGAGGTGCGCTATGGACACACCAAGTACGGTATAATTACACCCAGCTAATCTAAACATGGTAATGGTAACTAAAGCGCTCGAACGGAGGCAACGGTTCTAAGCATTTAAACAAAGGTTTTCTAGCTACACTTAGTTCAGCTATGCTTTTGCTGAGCATACAAAAACTTCATATCATACAATAATAGGGTATACTATAAAGAAAGGAATAGGGAGCAGTTGGGACGGTGTAAGGATAATGGTTATGGAGTGCTCTTAGTAACTTTAAGGCTTTCATTTTGCAAATTCCTCGCTTATTTTTTGGGGTAGGAAATCTCAGAATCGATCTCCGACTCGTATATTTGCAGCCAAGATGATATATTGAGAGCCAATCGCTATTGTCAAACATTTATCCAGTCCGAATCGAATGTTGTGGGCTGTCAGAAGTTAACTATTGATAAGAAAGGGGTTCCTTGCCCTAGAACCTCCCCAATGGAGGTCAATTATTTGGCAGCAGGTGCTAATAGGCATCCGGCAACTGCAGACTGGAACGAATCAGGAGTTTTGGCCTATGGGGCGAATAACAATATCGCTCTCTGGCGACCTCTGAATGCCGAATCGCAGGGTGTCTTTGATATTCTGAGCGGCCATACGGATACCGTCAACGCTGTTAGATTTATCTCAAACTCTTCGAGCGGCCTATTGTTGAGCGGTTCTGTCGACAAAACCATCAAACTATGGGCCATGAACGCTACTTCTGGGAGCTATTCGTGTATACAGACAATTTCAGACCATGGTAGTTCTATAAACTGTCTTGCTGTTACACCTGGATCCCGTGCCATATTTGCATCGGGATCTGCAGATTCTGTCATTAAGATTTGGTCTGTGGATGGTAAGATCAACAATTGTCCCAAGGTGCAACTGTGTATAAGGAGCTAAGAAGTTTATTTGGGAGCCGCTATAGCAGAGAACTTCAAAAGTCTACTTATGGCTTCCAAACAATCTTGTTGGCTTCGCGGATACCTGTAGTATTTAAAGTTTTCAACATACTGATGTATTGAGTAGAGCAGAATGTGGCGACCATCCAACAAACCATTAACATCACGCCTCGGTTCTTTCCTTTAGCACTAGCTCTAAGTCCTTTAGCAGGAGCAGCAGGTTCATACGTCCTTGCGGCAGCAGGTACGAAAGATATTATTCAGATCCACGTCCTAGATGCAGCGGAAAGCCATGAATTCAAGCTCAGAGCAACGCTATCTGGGCATGAGGGCTGGATTCGTTCTCTGGAATTCACCCGTGAAAACAATGGTCCAAACAGCGACCTTTTACTATCATCTGCAAGTCAAGATAAATATATCCGTTTATGGCGGATTCACCAAGGGAAAGAACTACCAGCAGCTGCTGCAACCGCTGACCCCTCTCTTGGAGCATTTCTTCCTGGAAAATCGCTTTCCAATAAGGCTCATCGATTCACAGCTCAGGGACTGGATTTCTCGGTAACTTTTGAAGCTTTACTGCTTGGGCACGAGGATTGGATTTATAGTACGAAATGGCATTCCCAGGGGGAAAGACTGCAATTGCTTTCTGCGTCCGCTGATAATTCTTTGGCGATTTGGGAGTCTGATGCAAGTACTGGTGTATGGGTCACTGTAGCGAGACTTGGAGAAATTAGCTCTGAAAAGGGCTCAACGACGGCTACTGGGAGCACGGGAGGCTTCTGGTCTGCATTATGGTCTCCATCTGGCTCCACGGTTATTTGTCTGGGAAGGACAGGAAGCTGGAGGCTATGGAATATGGACAGTGGCCAAAATCGATGGGTTCAGAGTATTGGCATTAGTGGCCATACGCAACCCATTACTGGGATTTCTTGGTCCAAAGATGGCAATTTTTTGCTCTCCACAAGTTCAGATCAGACAACGAGACTTTACGCGCAGTGGAAGCGCAAAAACGAGACGTCATGGCATGAAATGGCGAGGCCACAAATCCATGGTTATGATCTCAATTGTATTGATTCCATTGGAAATTCTCAGTTTGTATCTGGGGCAGACGAAAAACTGCTCCGTGTCTTCAACGAGCCTAAAGCCGTTGCGAAGCTCTTGACTCAGCTCTGTGGGTTCGGGGATTCCGATGTTGAGCAGATGCCCGATGCTGCAAACATGCCAGTGCTAGGCCTATCTAACAAAGCTATAGAGGCTGTAGACGATGATCTAGAAGTAGAGTCGAGTCATCATACTGACCGTGATGCCATCGACCCTGCTTCAATCGTACGCAAATCTACGCTAGAGTTCAACCATCCGCCATTTGAGGAGCACTTGTCCCGACATACGCTCTGGCCAGAAGCTGAGAAACTATACGGTCATGGATACGAAATATCTGCTCTAGCTACGAGTCACGATGGTACACTTGTGGCCACAGCGTGCAAGGCTAGCTCCATTGATCATGCCGTAATTAGGCTCTTTGAGACAAGAACCTGGCATGAGATTAAGCCCCCTCTTACAGCTCATTCACTGACAGTTGCTCGGTTACGTTTCTCCCCTGATGATGCTTACTTGCTCAGTGTTGGACGAGACAGACAGTGGGCAGTCTTTGAGCGTGATTCCACGCAGCAGTCAACGTATAAATTGGCCACAGCAGATCCCAAAGGACACACGCGTATGATTCTTGATGCCGCGTGGGCTGCAGCTGCTTCCTTGCCCGTTTTTGCAACCGCGGGGAGAGACAAACAAGTCAAGATCTGGGCAAAAGACGGTGATAATTGGCAACACAAGGCAACAATACCAGAAGAAAGCCCAATAACAGCTATCGACTTTCCCAACACACTCTCTGGAGAGAAGACCTACCTTGCTGTTGGTCTTGAAACGGGTATTTGCAAAATCTACCTCCTTGATTTACAAACTTTCTCCACAACGCAACTTTCATTAGCCTCCGCGATGTGAGTTCAACCTTTTGTTTTCAAGTATCTCACTACTAGCCCATTATTATGATTGACCATAATATTTCCCCATTATGCAGATAACAAATAGTCATCCAGGAAGCGCAGCTAACAATATTTACTTAGCTCCTCTGTGCACCCTTCAAAAGCCATTACACAGCTGGCATGGAGACCGTCGCAGGATAATGGGGAGAGCAGAATGGAGCTTGCAATTGCCAGTGAAGACAGCTCATTGAGAGTCTATTCCATCCACCAATCTGTAGGATAGAACTAATTGGCTTGCCACAACTTTTGGAACGCGGTACTCTATGCTCTTTATTAATGTATCAAGCTCAGATACATGCAGATAATTTGGCGTCAAAGCTTAATGCTGCAAGTTCAAACAGTCTGTTTGTCAATAAAAACTGAAATTAGACTTTACATAAGTGAGCCCCTATGCCAAAATTTGTGGGCTTAACAAATCACTACACGATATTGTAACACGATGAAAACGCCATTGTATTTGAAATACGACAGTATGTTAAATCCTGCGCCGCCTATGCTTTGTTGAAGGACGAGCCTTTGGGGTATTGTTGAATCAGTTGTTTATAAACGCCGCCAATGCATGTTAAAATGCTGTCGCGGAGAACGCCATGGCTATGCATCTAAAGCATACCAGTGCTCCGTATGCACACAAAATGAAATCCGTAATCATCAATATCCATAACACATCACCACCGCTCTACACAGCACATTGTATAAATAAGGCGTTCCCATGCCCATGCCTGTTGAAGCCATAAGCCAGACGATTGTCCACCGGCCTTTGGCTTAAATACCACCCAGCCTAGACTCTCTTCTCACTTCCATAACCTCCGACGCCGCCAGTAATATACGCAGCACCTTCACTTCCTATTCCTCCATTTCTCGGCCCTCTCTCCTGAAGATCATCCTTCAACCAGGTCAAGACCAACTCTCCCAACCGACTATTTCCGGTAACTCCCATGCTCCCTAACTCGAACTCACTCATCGCACCCCACTCCTTAACTTTCCCCATACTCATATGTACCAAATGCGTAGGCCAGTCCGCTAGATTATCTAGGATATGCGTTGCATACACAATCGTGCACGCCCTGGTTTCCGTCTCCTTCTTCAAGAACGCCAGAAAGTTCGATCGACTTAGCAGATCAAGATCAACTGTGATCTCATCCAAGAGTAGAATCCTCCATGGTCGAATGAGTCCCATGGCGAGCTGGACACGGCGTCGCTCTCCGTCAGAAACTGCGTGCATCCTCCAGTCCAAATCAATGTCTAGAACCTGTACCAGCTCATCCTTGCGATCTGGGTAGTAGTCACCGCCTACGCTTTTCAACAGCTCTCTGACACCAATGTCTGTTCGAACGATGGGATTCAAAACCCACTCGAGCCCCAAGTATGTCACTCCTTCAAGGCCATCTTTAAAGGGATCTAAACCTCCAACTGAGACGGTTTTGGCGGGTGCCATGCGCTTCCCCGAAAGGATACGCAACAACGTGGTTTTGCCCGCGCCATTTGCACCGATGAGTAGTGTGCGTGACGCCGGAGGGAGGGAGAGTGATATTGAGCGTAACCCTTCAGAGCGATCGGGGAACAGGTAGGAGAGTTCGGTTACAAGGATGGAGGGGGCTTTCGTTTGATCGATATGGGTGGTCATTTCAGCGGCTGGCTTGGCGACTGGTGTGGGCTGTGGAATGGAGGGTAACAGAAAGGGAAAAAAGGTACTGTGATGTTTAAATGAGGTCAAACTTCTCAATCGTATTGTTAGGTACTCGAAATTTGTGCTTCTATGACGCATAACCTCACTTGTACTGTACTTATTTTCTTCGGCTATCACACCCGGCCTTGGCATGGACTTTATGCTCGGAGGTGCCTTGACAGGCACAAATTGATATTGCCAACCGTATGCTAAGGCTTACAGTTGGTAGATTCCCTCTACTCACTAACGATCCTTGATTCTTACGAAGCTTGAGCTCGCATAATATCAGCCTCCTGATACGATAAGTTACATCAAGGTAAGCTTAATTGAGGAAAATTGATTTGTCGATTTGTTCAAAAGTGCTGCATGACCGGAGGAGAAGAAGCCTTAAACCAGTTCGCACTACACTTTCAGTACTCCGTTGATGTAAATCCGTACCAAAGGACCTAGGTGCCCTGAGTCGTTACCACGCTTGTTAAACTCCGAGCTAGAAGATCTCATCTGTACAAACTTATAATATTTCCTTACGTTTTTGACTCGTTTTTTGTTCAGAGTTTCTACGCCAACTCGACCTATTCTTAGTTTTTAAAACCTCGCGTGGAAGGAGTATATTGAAAGATATATAAATTTTGCAGCTATGAAAACAAGATGGAACAACCAAACAACGTTGCAGGTGGTATATATCCAGATCATACTAGAAAATATCCCAGGAACACGACTGATCCAAGGTAGACTATATTCATTCCACTTGAAAATCATAGGAACAACACTCGAGCCATCACGAATATAATCTCCCCTGAAAAGAATGGGAAGAATCCCCCCTCCAAGAAAGAAATGGCCTGAAGCAGGCTGCAAAAGCGATTGGACAATGCATCCAATCTCATATGCATACATCAAAATTGCCTTTTGACAACTGAACATGGGTACTTTCTAAAGTACCTTGCTGGACTTCCAGCAGGTCCACCGCTATGACCGTTCTTCTTAGACTTCGTTCGTAGGAGGTTTGGCGCCGCTTATTAGGTGTATCACAAATCACATCAGAGGTTTATTTGTTGTGCCGGAGAATCTTGCGTTCATTGATCAAAATCCTACAACCAGCAAGTAAAGCAGCCCATCCTTTGCAAATGCTCTAGAAACCGCTCTCCCAAACCCAAACCCAAAACATATCCACCCCTTAACGGTACGACTTTTGGTATCTGGCTCTTGCTCCGGGACCTGGTGCACCATGTTAGTATTCCCCTCGCATTCTCCAAATGGCTGAACCAACCTCCAAACTTCTTAGGCTCGCAACGTCTGTTATCGGCAACCAACAGTGTTCGGTCGTACTGTACGAGGGCTTGCTTGAGGGCATTTTTGCTGTGCTCATCGACAAACTTCTGGTAGTATGCGACGATTGACTTTGAGATGGCTTGACGGATGGCATAGACCTGGGATGTGTGACCTCCACCGCTGACCCGGACACGGATATCGACGTTGGCGAACTTGTCGAGACCAACAATGAGGAGGGGTTCGTAGACCTTGAATCGCAAGATTTCGGGTTGGACGAGGTTGAGAGGCTTTCCGTTGACCTTAACAAGCCCTTTACCGGCCTGGTTCCATATTGTCAGTATACCAAATTTTTCTCCCTGCCATTATCACATCTCTCAACTATTCGTACCTTGCAGTGGGCGACCGCAGTAGCTATTCGCAATTTCGTCAGCACTTCGCCATCAATCCGTATCAGATTTTGAGCATACCAGTCTTCTTCTTGCCGAAGCATTGTACACTATTTGCTGCCATGTTTGCGGATGGCGTAGAAATGGCTTCTGTGTGTTGGGAAGTCGTAGATGTCGCTGTCGTTTAGAAGTCGTGATTTTTCTCAATATTCGCCTATGAAATGTGTGCGGGTTTGAAATAGAGCTAGCCACTTTGGGCCTGGTGTCGAGCACGTACCATCAATATCTTATCGCCGAAGTTTATATGACGGCCCTTACTCCCCATCTAAAGAACTTCCTACGATATTGATTTAAAGTAAGTTTTTTATTGACTTCTTTCAAATTCGTATTTAGTTAGTATGTCACGCAGAGGTGTAGGGCTTGCTGCCTTTGATCGTACTCGGATTACATCTGCTCAGTATGCCTCACATGGCAACACTCTCCGAAATTCCCACTCCTCCTCTGTTGCAACCCAACTCTCAGTATTTCGCTCTCTGCTCCAGCAGTTCGCTCAGACTCATGCCAAAGATATCCGCTCCAATCCAACTTTCCGTGCCGAGTTTGCACGGATGTGCTCTGCAATTGGAGTTGATCCTCTGGCAAGCAGTAACAATGCTGTAGGAAAGGATGGTAGTGGGAGCTTCTGGGCTCAGATGTTGGGGACCAGTGTCAACGACTTCTATTTCGAGCTAGCTGTGAGGGTTGTTGAAGTTTGCGGCGCTACAAGAGAGGAGAATGGAGGTTTGATAGGATTAAAAGAAGTGAGGGATCGCATTATGAGCACGAGAATGGAAGGTGGAGCTGAGATAACAGAGTAGTAACCTTCAATGAAATGATATTGAAGTATGCTAACTCATGGCAGCGATGATATCCTCCGTGCAGTAACTACTCTTAAACCTCTCGGATCCTCCTACTCAACCTTGACAGTAGGCCACAAACTATATATCAGGTCAATACCTAAGGAACTCAACACCGACCAGAGCGCTGTTCTAGAGACTGCGCAACTTCTGGGGTATGTGAGCATATCGATGCTAATGCTGAATCTGCGATGGCCAAGAGCGAGAGCAAAGACTGCCATTGATGATCTTGTTTTGGAGAGCATGCTTTGGGTAGATAAACAGTCTGAAGAGTGGGAATATTGGAGCCCGGGATTTATGCTGGAAGTCGAAACAAGTAGACATGCAGACTGAACCTCAGAGGGAAATATGATTCTATCTAGATCAACATTCGGCAACGCTGCTTTGAACGCACCAAGACTGCTTCAGAACATACTGAAATTAGTGTTCAATGCCAGGTTAACAGGAGGGCCTTTGTCACAAGCTTTGACACATTGGCTAATTAAGTGTGAGCTGGATTATAGACCAGCCAACATATCCCCTAGAAAACAGAGTTTAACGGGAATCTATTGTCCTTGTTCGTTGGATTGGTGAAGGTTGCTAGGCAACCTTTGAGCCCGTCGTCTGCTCTGACCTGCAAAATAGTCAGCGCCGAATCTTTACCTAATGATATACGCTACAAACTTCTTTCTCGTTCTTCTGTGACACTGGCCAAGAGGCGGTTTTGGCTATTATTTGACTCAGCTGGTGGGCGAGTCTCCTCGCTACTTCGCACTGAGCAAGACTTTTGTTAGTAATTTCGTGCCATGAACAATAACCATTATCCAACATACCTCCTATTTCATTGAGATTCAATTCGCCTTCATGATGGCTAATACGACCCTCTTCAGCTGGATTTAAAGCGTGTAGATGGTTCCCAGTCTGAGCACCTCTGCTGATATCATCCATTCCATCTCTGCTCGCACCGCTTCTGCAGTTGAAATAGACAGTTAACGAGACAATTGTTAGCGAAAAAAAAGCAAAAACCATAAGCGATATGGCTGTATCCTGGTCCATATTTGGCTCTTGCAATTTATCATCCAGTGGGTATCTTAGTTATGAAAGAGAAGTTGAAAAGCGCGATAATGTCGAGGTTTTCCGGTCTTTCACAGTTCGTGACACTCTTGGAATGGATGTAAATTAGAGAGAAGAGAAAGTGTTTTGGGGGGCACGGGTTTCCTTGAGCATTGGTCCTGCTGCTTTGAATCGGTCACATTCAGGGAAGTTACACTTCACCGAGCTGGCTGTGAAAGAAGGAGAAACAACCCATACCTCTATCAACTGCCTAACCTGGGGGAAATGCACTGAGATTGTCAATATACAGGATTTTTAGTTAGTTTCCCTTCTCAATAAAGCAGCTTTTCCAAAGCAAGGTCTTATCGTGTCTCGGTCTCTGGACCTCCGAAAGCTACCAATGACATGACTTCCTATATTCTCAATTTTAACACGCTCGTGAACTACTCTACCAGATACTGTGTGCTATCAGTTTCGGCCATGTTCAGGTGCTTCTAAAAAGACTGAATGTTGAATATTGATTGCCATTCCTTCTTTTCTTCCAAATTGTGTGTACTATATACTGGTATTATTTACTTCTTCATGAACCATGGGCGCCTACAACTTCCCTCCGTGAGACTCCAGCCGGATAATGGTCTCACGCAATGTGTAGATAGCCGCTAAGCTCCTCTTGCGATCGACTTAAGCAAAGCCTCATCGTGTGTTCCGCTTACAAAGAAAGCGCTGCGTATGCAATAGGTGTCTATCCCATGGTTTAGCCCATTAGGTTCCATATCTTCGAGACCCTTTCTCATCCAACTTGTCGTACAGGGCCCTTCATACCTTCTCACAGTAAGGTGGTAGCTCCACAAAACGTCCTTGCAATACAACACGTGGGTTTGTGTTCCAGCTCGGGGGAAAACAAGAGCTCTTCTTGGATTCGGTGCGTCCGGGGACTTTTACTGCATCTGTGCCAGAAAAGCACCACGTCTTCTTGTCTCTTCGTTATTAGAACCTGTGTCTTGAGCCACTATCTTTGGTCAGTAAGAAGACAGCAGCTAAGGTACATAAGCCGTAGCTCAAAATTAATAAAGCGAATGTAATGAGCAAGCAGAGAATGAGAATAGGTATATTTAGTTCTCAAGAGTTGCTATCCCCGTTCATACACCACTAGTTTAATACAGAGACAATGCAAAAGAAGTACTTAGGTAAATAGAATCTCAGTAAATATTAAGCTACGGGTCGTATTTCTTCCTCATCAAAAAATCAAACTCGTTGTGACGATTATTACTTTCTTTTCGAGATTATATGACTATATCACGCAGTACTTCTTGAACAATGGGCTGTTTCGTGACTATTAACGACTTACATAGTTTTGAAAAAATCAAGCTTAGTATTGACAACTCATTGAATCATGTCCATGGTATCTTCTAACCTTCAAGTCTACGTAGGACAGGAGGAATTTCATCCAGTGTTCCAGTGTTCCGAATGTCTAGTCTTGGTTATATTCTTATTTCATTTCTGTCTTCTCAGTAGCCTAAATCATGTCCAGTGTGGTCTAGGATGGCCGGGTTGCTCAGTCAACTTTACACATCCACGCATTTATCTCATATGCCATAGCTCTTTTTCCCCTCCAAAAACAAAGACCTTGTAGGTTGGATCTAATTTTCCCCTCACATGTGGTTTAAGCATCCACTGAAGAAGCAGAAGGAAACCCCTCTACCATCCATTCGCATGAGGTTATAGCAGAGAGTGCTAGCTGCACTGATTGACCGCGACTATTCTCTCGATAATTAAGGGCAATATTTTACAACCACCCTGAAAAATCATTTGTCGAATTTAATAGTCTGCTATTGCTTACTAGACTATATGTATTTGTGATATCTCAAAATCCACTTTCGAACCTACACTATCCTCTCTAAATCTGGAGGTTAAAAGGAATTAAAATTCTCCACACTTTGGTCTGTCCCAAGAAGGTATTAGATGCGGAAGGTATATGATGAAAACATGCATTCTCAACCATACCAGGTTTGATGTAATCGATAAAGTATGGTATCTCCGATTTAAATCCTCCTATACTCAATCTCTAGAAAAGCGTCTCATCCAGAGCTGGTTTCAACTCTACTGTTCAGATGTTGGATAGCTCTTTTTTGACAGGCGGTGAATGATGGCGACGATCTCTGCAACATTTTTCTAACAGTGAGTTTGTGGAACTTGAGGTATGCTTCAGAGTCAAAGTGTTAATCTTGGGTGTTGGAATTCATAAGAGATGGCATTGCTTTCAGATACAACGTTTCACAAGAGGCTCTCTCCTAACAATAGTTTAAGTAGCAGGGTGTTGTTACGACAACATAAGATTAAAGGACACTGCACGCCGAAGATGATTGAGATTTCTTTTTATGTCTTGTCCTATGATTATGCTTCTGCCATGTCATATTTTTAGCCGATTTGCGAGATTCTTTTCGGAGGCGCACTTTTCACAAGAGTAGAGGTATTTGAATATGTCCAAACCCATTAGATCGAGGATAGCTTTCCAAGAATTTCTGAATTCTCCTACAGAATGCAACACTAAAGCAATGGCTCAAAAGTATAGAGCAGCAAAAGACAGTCTTTCTTCCCCGAAGGACTCCCCCCAATCCCCTGTGAATAATGTGAACCCCGTGTATGCTGCCAGTACTTGCGACGAAAGACAAAATGCACCTCGATATATTAGGTGCCGAAATCAAACTAAAGACGCAATGCTATGTTCCTCAACAACGGCCTTAAAACCTGTGTTTCGTTGCTGAACTAAACCGAGCAACAACCGCGTCTAATAAAGGTAAAGACCATACCTACCAACGACACCAATGTAAATGCAATTAGCGGCCCATATGATACAAGTGTTCAACGTTCGATTTAATGCTCATACTTGGGGGCAGCAGGGGGGCCGCCATTATCTGTTCAGATGTCAGTGCCATGTCTTAATAGGAAGTGATAGGGGTAGAATAACGTTGACTATACATCTGCTGGCTGGGTTGCGCACCATATGGAGAAGCTGGATAACCAGCATACTGCATTTGCTGTTGGTTGCCATACTCCTGGAGCTGTTGGACGCCACCGGCGGGAGGGGCAGCGTGCTGATATTGGCCTAGGAAATAATGGTTAGGTTCAAAGTGGACAAGTAGGTAGGTTTTCCGATTTATTAATTATCTGAAATGTACCGAGATTTGTGACATAGGGAAAGATCCGGGGGTAAGCGACTTACCAGGAACTTGCGAGCCAGGTTGATATCCGATCGGTGGCAATTGAGGACGTCCGGGTTGTTGGTAAGCGGGGTGGCCTTCAGGATGTTGACCTTCTGGAAGAGAAGCTCGATGACGATCATCTTCTTGCTTGCGTTGGGTCTCTTCCTCCTTCTTGCGCGCCTTCCATTCCTTACGAATCTCCTTGAACTCTGTGAAACGTAAGCGTGTGCTAGGGTTACACAAATGGCCGGACCCGGAGTTTTGGTTGACCCATGCTAGTGTGAGTGAGGTTATCCCCAGCAAGATCTAGCTCCAACGCCAATGAAAATCACCCGCATGTCGCCAAAGATCTCGACTAGGGAACCGATAATTAACTGCTGGCAAATATAAATGAACATACCTTCTGGGGTGCGCTTTTGGCCATGCGATTGCATGGTGACATGAGCATTGAGGTGATTCAATGTGCCATATGCTTTTTCGCATCCTTGCCATCCGCACTTGTACATGCGCTCGATCTCCTCATATCGTCTTCTTGGTCTCTTATGTTGTTGCGCACCGGGAATTGGAACAAAGGAATAAACCTGTGATAAGTGAGGCTGTCAGATTTTTGTTAACATAGACTCTTCTGCAGCAGGAATTTAACGAGCATATCGTGATAGTGCGGTATTTTGAGACCGAGGTAGAGAGTGTTTGATTGTGTCACCATTTTTGTGAGACGACAGATACGTACCTGGCCAGGACGAGGTCCAGATGATGCCGCGGAGGTAGGAGTATGGGCGCCAGTTACGTATGGCATGCCGTGATGCTGGCCAGCATAACCAGCCCAATCGGGTCCTGGGGGGAAAAAGTAAGTATATGTTGTTTTGAATATGTTCGAATGTTTGAGACAAATGAGAATCTACGTTCGAACGCGTTACTTCGCGTTTCTGGGTATGAAACTTACTTGGTTGCTGATACATTGCTCCTCCAGGATGACCTGGGTACCCGTGTTGTTGTTGTTGCATATCTTGAGGAGGGTATGGTGAATATTGGCCGTTCTGTGGGGGGTAGCTTGGACTCGACGTCGCGATTGAAGGATCTATAGGAACGTCCTGGTCAGATTTGATTTGGGGATTTTGACGCTCTTGCAAAGATGACGGACTTGGTGGTTGTTGAGCCATTGCTCCGCTGCTACCGCTATGGCTGCTACCTGCGTAGTACTGCTGACGCTGACCGTGTTCTGGAAAAGAACCTGTAGAGCGCGCCGAGGCGGGGTGTTGGACAGCGTAGTCTGAAGCTGGTCGTGCTTCCTGCTGGGGATATGGCGATTGTGCAGCAGATGTATGATCTGCGGGGGAATCTTCAGATTGGGGTTCGGTGAATGCGTGTGGATATGGTGTAGGCAAACCTGACTGCGAATACTCCGTAGCACTCCTGTCCATAGACGTGTTGTCGTCGTGTGTAAAAGCGCGAAGTAGGACCAGCGCGTCGGTGTCGTCGGTGGGGATCTTGGAGAGGTCGGCGGATAGAGAATTGACAATGTTGGATGGATGCTGGGTAGTTGAAGAGGAGACCAAGGACATGCTACAGCTTCGAAAGTCTGGAGTGCGCCTACGGTGACCGTAAAGTGTGTGACAGATATTGTTCGTGTGGAGCAGAGATCTGAGCGTTGGATTGATTTGGGGCTACTGATGTATAAAATCAAGCCACGGGGAGTCTGGCGTGGCTTCCGTGAGTACTGCAGGGATGGAAGAGAAGGGGATGCTTAAGTCGCAGAGCAGCGGCAGGTACGACGCCGTAGGTTCAGTTGCAGTTGCTTGAGTCGAGTAACCAGAGTAGTACTGAACGGGCGTGGTGTATTGGAAAGAGACGGACTGGACTGGGCAGCGGTTTGTGTGCGATGAGGGGGGATGGGAGGAGGTGGTGGTGCGTGGTGCGTGGTGGGCGAGATTTCTGGATGGGATGTGACGGAGGGAGAAGCTAGGCGGGATCGGCAGAATTTTAAACTTTTTTTTTCGACGAGGGTGCAAGGCGCGCAAGTTCGAAGCCAAACAGGGCGATCCAGTTTGAGCAGGTTCACCACGTCAAGAATTCACCTAGGTTACAGGAAGCCCGCGCAGCGCAACGTGTTCTTTGCAACAAATCCGTCGAGTCTGATCGATTGAAGAAACACAACTTGATCAATTTTCAACTTTCCACCCGTGGCACCAAGCAGCCGTGGAGGAAGGGGACCGTAGAGAGGTTTATGAGCGAGTAAGTGAGCGCACAGGGGTTGGGGTCACTAGAGTTTGCAGCACGCAGCAAGAATTATGCACGCGTGCAGAGACTGCAGGACAGGGACTGCAGAGGTGGGAGCGAGATGGCGAGAGTGGGCCTGATGTGGCGTAGGGGAATTTGCTGCTACTGAGGTGCGATGATGGAGACTGGAGACTGGAGACTGGACTGGGAGCAGGGCAGGGGGGACGAGGGCACGGCTGATGATGCTGGGCTGGGCTGGCTAGCAAACAACACGCGTAGTGCGTAAGTGATAATTGGAGCAGCTACTCGTGAGCTAGAGTTCTGCTAACTTTGTCCGTATCTCGGATAGCGGCAAACCTTGTCCAAAGGTTATTGTTTCTGCTGCCCAGCACCTATCTGTTCGGTGGATAAGGACGGCCTGGGTACACAGAGAATCCGCCGAAGATGGATGATGTGCGGGCGGCGGAAGGACTAGCGGTGGATAGATGAAGGGACGATGGTTGGAACGCTGCTGAGATCAACCAGACAACAAACTGCTTGCTGCTCCAAATGCTGGCTGGGAATTACCTTCCTTTCCTCGTTCAAAGGCCGGAACAAATTGCTTGAACTCAGCCGGCGCCAAATTCTTCTGGAGCTCTGATCGACCTATTAGTCCGATAGCGGTCAGTACGCTTGCGATCTTCCAGTAGCGGCCACTTAGTTCAGGGTCTCAAGGATATGGCGTCAAGAAAAGGTGGTGGTAGATCACACGTCAAGAGAAAAACACACCAGAGCTAGATCAGCTAGAGTCGATAAGAGAACGACTAATGAACAGCCGAAAGGGGTCCTCTAGTCTACCCACTTGTGCTCAGGACTGGATATTCCTCGGGTGAAAGAAATCTGGAAATCTCGATTGGCTGAGGCGAAATAGAGCTTTGCAGCTTGACCCTGTATCAAAGATTCAGTTCCCCAAATTTTGCCGGTTATATGTGTGTGATCAAGTCTCGACAAACTTGAATTTGGTGGAGTGGAGACCGCGAAATGAATCGAACTCAATCCTCTCTAATATTGGACCTGAGTTTGTTTATGGAAAGAGACTGAGTCGTGGTAAAAGGTGTCGCACAGATGAGTGTTCAACTCCAAATTCCAAGAATCAAGGGAGGATGAGGGTGTATTCGTATAAAACCCTTCTCGAATCTCTCAACGCGACTTGTACCTGAGTTTGTATATAGACTTCTGACTGGCGCTCCTTCTCAAATTGTATGTGACAGGCGGGCACAAGCGTTGCGGCTCTCTGCTATTTCCTGCGTCCGCGTCCGCGTCCGTCAATCCTTATTTCACTCGTGTGCGAGATAGACCACTGCCCGATCCTCGACTGGGCTACCCTCGACCGTTGAGCGCAGAAGTAGTGGCTCTTAATGGGCGAGATTGTCGCTTGTGGAGGAGTAGTCTAGTGCAGTGCTCTCACCCGGCTTGGAGATCTATGGTTTGTTGCGCGTTTGTTCGATGCTCTACGCAACGACTAGGTGAGGTCAAATCGAGACAGCGGGAACGATGCGACTAGCTGTGCAAGATAAGAATGATGCTATGCGGATGTTGTGAGGTCTGCGAGCAGCACCAGTTATGCCTGAACAAGACTGGGAACTCAGCGGGCTCGTGGAGTGTCTCTTTTTTTCGTATGGAATGGGAGGGATTTGATTTCTCTAGTCTGGAGTGCCGGTAAAATCACGGTGAGAGTGGGATCGGCCTCCAAATCTCTATTTTCAGAGACAAATTTGTCAGCACGGGGGCGCTCAATGAATCGTGCAAAAGCAGGACAGGGAGCGCATTCAAATGGCACTCTTTGTCGTGAATAATGGGGCGACGACGAGATTCGCGCTCGAGATGCTCGAAATTCGATGGTGTTGATGATGATGGGTTGAAAGGGGACTAACTCGAAGACTTACTAGCGTTTGGGGAGTAGCGCACTGTACGGTATGGTATGAACTTACAGTACGGGAGCACAGAACAGCAGCTACAGTCGTATCCTACACTACGCTACTGGGAATCAAACAGATGCGGGCGAGCCTAAACCCAGCCTGCGCCTACTCAAGCCTCGGGAGTTATTTGTTACCGGTACAGACTACTAACTACAAACAAACTATCCTGTACTGTATTGTACCATAGGGATCCCTGACGAAGGCTAAGATGAGGCGTGGCCGACCTATATCGCTTCTGATATCACTTGCTTGCCTAGCATGAATCCAGATCCTGAGTGGAGGATCACAGAGTTAGGGCTGCTGTGCTCCACGGGGATGATTTTTGGTTCTGGATGCGCTCGCGGGGGTGGTTGGGTCTGGCCAAACTCTCAGAGACTCCTCCATCGATTCAACTAAGGGCTCCAACGCCCGTGGACATATTCTGTTGAACAGACTTGTTGCTGATGACCTTTCCGAGCGACGAGAGAGGAACGGCCGTTTGTTGACAGATGATTCTCTTCTCCAGACAGTTCGTCAGCGCCCTAAGCACCCCTGGAAACCTCAACTCGCAGTAGTGCTAATAAGACCCGGGAGTTGAGGCGACGCTTGTATTGTACAGTAGTAGTAGTGGCCCAGCTGCTTGGGAAGATCAAGCTTGCAATACGATCTTGAGACAGACGCCTGGTACGGCTGGGACATGTGTACACAGGTACTTTCGTACGTACGTCCACGTAGTCAATAAGTACAGTAGTAATCCATGCGCTTGCACTTGGTTTCCGGCGGATCTTGGAGCTGGTGTTTGGCCCGGATGATGGATGGTGGTTACATTACAACGGCCGCCAGGTGGTCTGGTGGCCTGTAGCTTCGATCCTTTTAAGCTCCCGGAGTCACCGAATATCAAGGGCGACGTACGTGTGTGGGGAGATATACATACCTACCTGTACGTGGTGCTCGACTGTAGGGACGCAGATCTCCACGGCCAAAAGTGATGATTCATCCTACACTACGTCCTCAAAAGTCAAGTTCTAGCTGGAGGGTGTTCGAGTTCGTTCGAGCCATCTCTCACAAAACTTCCTCATCAACTTGACAGCCATGAGGGTTAAAAGTATAGGATCTATCCACTGGAACCTTTACGTAGACTGCCATCCCTACAGCAAACTATCGGAATTTCAGGTTGTCTGATTAAGCAATATTCAACAGATTGCTGCCATAGCAGCTAAGATTGTTGCACAATGATACTTATTGAATTGACTTTCATACTCGTCCTTCCTGCGGTTGTCTTTCATTCTGCACCTCATTTTAAGTTCACGATAGATCATTTTACTTCATCCACACGAGTGGCACTTTGACAATTATCCAGACGCACATGACGAGTTGTATTGCAAGGTTTGCAATGCATTGGCAGGGTATAAACCTGGGGATCTCTTGTTTTTGGCACTTGTGATTTCCTTACGTCGGCCTAGATCCCAGAGGCTCGAGGAGAGGCAGTTTCCGCCAGTCAGAACATGAAATAATCGGGACTGTGATGGAAGAGCATCAAGTTTTACTTCGTAGATGGATGGACTGCAAGTCGGACTCGGGCTCAGACTGAGGAGGCTGGAGGCTGGAGAAGTTCTGACTTGACTTCTTGAACAAACATTGGTCGTTGTATACCCACGGCCGGCCATATTGTAAGCTCCCTCAGAACATATAATACATGGCAGTTCGTCACTTACTCACTGTAGCCTTAGTCCTCTATCTCCTGTTATATGCCTCGAAAGGAAGTCAACATCTTGTATTGATGCTCTGCTCGTGCGCGGCTCATCATGCAATTTATGTCGCAGGCTACCTATCTCCTCTCGATCTCCATCTCGCCAACTTGGCGGTCTCGGTATGCAACTCGATCCGCTGCCACACCGTTCTCCCTCTCCCCTCAGCAAAGCGGCGGTAAAAGATCCCTTACTTAAGAACTCATTCACATCTCTCATCCGCGTTTGCCGAATGGCCAGTAGTTTTCCGCAGCTTACGAGAGCCCCAGCACAGCAAGCAGCAAGAATGCAAAAAGCGCCCCCCCTTCTTCATGATGATCAAGCCATTAGAAGGGGGGAGGCTACTCAATGAAGGCTCTTGACCGCACATCTCTCGGCATCTCTTCTCCGTCAGCGTTAGAAGCTCCGAGTACGATGCCTAAGATTGCGTTCTCTGAAACTTGAAAGACCTCTTTGTTACAGTGTAACGGCACTGTGAATAATGCGAGCGATGAGCGAGGTTGTATATAAAATTTCCCAGGTCCGCGTTCTGGGAGCCGATGCTTGCCCTAGTGAAGATGGCTTCGGATCTTTAAAAGTGAAGCAGAGCAAGGGCACGCAGTAGCTCGTCCGCCACACTGGGTGCTGTGTTTTAGTCTGTATCATGGTAATGTATTGTGGCGGCCAAGATCTCACTAACCGTGTGGCCAGTTGAAATGCCATGTGTTGAGGGTGACGGCTCGCGCAATCTTAGCAACCTTAGGGGCGATCATCTTGAAGCCTGGCGACGACTACTATAGTATGAGGTGTACTGTAAGGTATCACAGCACAGTGCAGTAGCAACCCTTACTATATGTGTACAGTACAGTAGCATGGACTAGATATGATATGAGGTCTCTATGCTCAATCATCGTGGTCTGGTTGGGGGACCCTTCTTCGGTGGCCATGAAGTATATCCAGCGGTGAGGATTAATGAGCACAGCTTCCACCTTTTTACCTTCCTCTATTCACATCCCTTTGTGTGAAATTTTATGAATATTATGAGTGATAAAAAAGACTCAATCCAGGCATAAATAATGTGACAATCAACCTCCACATCCCACCGCCTGCAGCTGGCCCAAAGATCTTGCTGGCCGAGTCAGACCCTCGCTGGAAATTCGCCGGCATACATGGACCATGCATAATTCCTGTCGCTATAGGTACGCCACAAGATTATCCCCTAAATATTCTTAAATTCTTCCTCGTTCTACTAATATTCTGCAGTCACAGAATTCAAAACAAATCTATGAGGTAGCAAAATGAAAAAAGCTGTGTATTATTACACGGCTGGCATTGATCCTAGGGAATTACTGCATGCTTAGTCTTTGCAATGCGTTCAGGTCTCTGCTGAACAATTTGACGAAGCTCTGAAGACCGAGTGCAAGTGCAAGTGCAAAAATCATTTATGCACCTCATGAGCGACCTCATCACACCGCTAAGAGGGGACTAAGCAATAGAGTTTACAAACCCCTGTTAGACAGAAAACCAGCTATGATCAACCCGATAGCTCCCGCAGCCAATGGGAAAAAGCAATTCCGGTTTGTATGCATATACTTCACGCCTGAACGATTCCCATCATCCAGCATCATCCAGTTTCGGGAAAGCTGTGTATTGCTGGGAAAACAAAGAGGTTTCCTAGCCAGTGAAGAAAATGACAGTTACCTCGATCTTCGAACGGCCAGCCACCTTTGCGAAACCTACTGTACGATAGAAACGTTGCATGCAGAGCAAAGGGGGGGAAATGATCGCGAGTAGCATCTGGTCGTGGTCGAATTTCCCAATTCCGTTTGAAGTTGAGTGGGTCAATCAATATCAAGGACAAGGACCACCCTTTTTCGCGATGCCTTCCTGTCTGGTCAACGCATCCTCTCCGTATTCCAACTAGCCAGTGATATCAATAAATCGATTCCCCATTCATCCATGTAGCGAAACACGCTCCTGCCGTATGTACAGTAGAATGGTGTCTGAACTCATGATGCGAGTTCGCCGACGTCCGCCTGGGCGGATACAGTATGAGCGTCGGCTCGTCCTATTTTTAAAGTTTGGGATGCCCATGCTTCATTTCCTGGAAGTCTCCTCTAGGGAAATGGTCATCTGGAGGGCTAGGCCATTTGGAAAGATGGGGAAATCCCACTTGATTGATGGTTGGTGTGACGCGTGCTCAATTCCACGTGTCTGTGCAGAATGGAAAAAAGTCCATACCCCTCCCAAGTGGACGCGCCTGAACTGCCTTCTCTTGCTTGCAAATACTGTAGAAGACGGGAAGCCTACCTAATAACTCAATATAACTTCAATATTTACATTACACGCTAGTCTTGTCAGCATTTTATTAATCAATTACACACAGAACACTCTCAATTGGAATTCGGTTAAAAAGGGGCATCACGTGGCCGGTCTGATTTGTATCTCATCAGCTTGTTTATATAACTTAAATTTAACGTGGTTCGATACTAACAATACACTTCCACAAACAAGCTTTGGTACAAAAAATTTTTTACCTAACCATGTTTAGTCTATAGATAGAGCTGTTGCGGGTATATGTTTATGTCCCGTGCGGCAGATATGAAGATATATGTGCCATTTCATTTCACCGAGGAGAAAGCTATTCGAGAAAGCAAAAACAATCATTAAAATTGCTTAACCTAACAGGTATGCCAGCAAGCAAAATCAAATTCCAACCACCACAGAATATACCCATACCTTGGTTGTCTACTAAGAAAGTCTGTCACCAAGGCCCAGCGACAGGTTACAACTAGAGAAAGTTGCCAATGGTGAAGTGGTGACTACCATCAAGAAGGCAAATTAAAAGCCGTTGTTCGTTGCACGGAACTCCGCTTATATATATATACACGGCGTGGGCCGTTCTTGTAATTGGCGAGGTTACCGCCATTACTACTAGAAGATAGACAGTTGCTAGCCCTAGTATTGAAGCTACAGGTAATCTTAATTACACCATACTCTATTGCTCAACGTCTACTGCTCAACGTCTACTGCTCAACGTCTACTGCTTTACAACTGTCAGCTTACTGAGTATACTTACAGTCACTACAAAGCAACGGCTAATGTTAAATTGTGGTTGCCAATATGCCTCAGGACTTTCTCCAACTTCTCATAGCCACCCATAAAAGTGTGAAGCATGACACAGGCGCAGAGTTGGGAGTTCTCGATAGTCATATTACAATTAGAAATCTATCTTGGATTCGACACGTACGAAATGCTGGGGGCCATCCCGCTCAGCTCACAGCCATATATTTAGGCAAGATCTATTAAGACTAGAATTACTTATCGTAAAAGCCATTTCAAGATTTATAGGGTTGTGTAAGAGTATTGTAATTCTATATATAGCTATATGTGTTTTCCAAGATAGATCCATCTTTGGCTACAAGGTTGTCAACTCCTCCACCTTAGAGTTATCCTAATACTAGTAATTTACTGGGAGATCAGTTTTGACTGGATTTCTCATCCAAAGAACAAAGGTTTCAGACACGAGTGTAGTGTGATTCTTCATTGCCACAGGTATCGTACGGATCTTGTCTAAACAAATATTGCACCAAAGACGTCCGGACCGAATCTTCCCCGTTTGTAAAATCTGGCCAAATTGATGTACTTGCTGTTAATATATCCCTGGCATGGAATGAATACCAAAAAATGGTCAAGTTTAAAGGAGGGAGAGTGATAAGGTTACATTGCTAAATCAAAGAAATAATACAAATTTATATCCTCTGTACAGTACAAGATCCCAGATATCCTAGTCCAACTCTAATTCAGCAGACTCACATTGGATATAGTCAAAGAGCTGGAATGCATTCAATTGCCGTATGTTTCCAGGTGAACACCACCTCATGTCTGGTGGTTAGATACTCTTTGCCAGTCTTTTCGGAAAGGCATTATTTCTCACAATCTTAGGCCAGGTATCATCCTTAGCAATACACTGAAACATGTCACAAACAAATTTCAAGAGAAAACATTTGTCAAGCCCAAAAGCAGAATTGCAGTAGCCTCCATCAAGATTACCCTGACACTTTAATAACGACCAACCTCATACTCTTGTTTCCGTAGTGCGACAAACTATACCCAGATCCAGTGATCCAGAAAGCACTCGTGCAGCTGGAATGATGACCCTTTCCACGACCAATCCTCCGCAGTACCTTTTGGATAAGTCGAATTTCTGGGTATTATCTATCTCCGTATGGCTCTCATAAATGGGGGCAATTGATATATTCTAGGGAGCCAATCCACACCACGAGTACTGTGTTGTAACAGGTCTGGTGTACAGATGAGTAAAGAGATTTAGAATAACTTGTTGGAAAATTCTAAATTCTTCCCTTACAGAGTCTTTCTTATGCCGTAAATGAAGTTTCGGGAGTGAAAAGATAATCCAAAAATGCTGTAGGGATGTCCACGGAAGATGGACTGACCCCAAATAGCCGATCTGATATTTTCTTGTCCTATATATATACGCAAAGAGTTCTAGAGCAGTGATGCTCATTCCAATACCGTAATTTCTCGTGTGGATCGGCTCTTCAACTTCCACTATCCTTGGGGCTGAATCGACTGGCGAAATTTTTTTATGTCTTCGTTTATCTATATACGTTCTACTTATTTTCTATAATTAGACAAGCCCGGAAGTTACGAACTTCGCACGAAAAGGATCTCCCGAAACTGTTTTCACGAGCCTCTCTGAACTGGGATAGAAAAGCAAACTTCTGTATGTAATCAAAAACTACGACTGCTGTGGAAAGCCAGATAGGTGCCAATCTTCAAACATTTATGTATAACCTTACATGTTCAAGTGCTTATCATGGCCCGTTAGCTGTGACCCTGAATGACAACCGTTGGCAGGTTGGCTAACTTATCACCATATTGCTTGTCTCTCTCCCAGATTCATCTTCTCCGGTTCACAAATTCTGCATATCAGCAATATCACTATGATCTATTGTTCATATAGTCCCCGAACACTTTAAAGAACATAGTGGGTTTGTCTACTACATTGCAAGATGCCCTGTTGAGATTGATATACTGCATATCATGGAGACTTATCAAGAGCTTGAGGAACTAGATACGAGTTTGGTAGATGGTAGGCTAGTAATGTGAACAATAACTACAAGTACGTTTAGCTTTCACCACCAGAAGTTGATTTTGGTCTAGTTCACATGGCAGACCAATATCAGCAGCTTTACAATATCTCAGCAATACCCAATCATGAAAGACAACATGTGGATTTTTAATTCCTTTTCACACACTTGACTCTGATATGCTATTCTTCACGGTTAGTACTATGGCTTTGCTGCTTGCCGTTACGCTTGACCAGCTTAGATGTAATTCCAATGCTAGCCCAACAGCTGTTCTCTATATTAAATCAACATTGATGGCGAATGCAGCCCATGTACTGTGAATTACACATATTCGACACGTACTGATCTCGAAAAATCTCACTTAACGAACTGCCAGAACGAAACAGCCGATTATGTGCACCGTAATCGTTGTAACAAGATCCTAAGAAACGAGTGTGTAAAATTGATATCACAAACTTTACAAACAGGAGGTAGTCTTGATAGATCCGAATACATTAGCCTTCTCTTCGAATTTATTATGGGATAAAAGTTAAAGAGGCAAATTGCTGTGCCTGGTATGGTATGATGGTTAGTATAAATTGTAAGGGCGTTCAATGGCATATGGAACTTCGAGGGAGCTGAATTACTGCTTCGCCATAGTTTGTGCATCTAGGTACTACAATTCTTTCAATACTACAACCAAATTCTACAATGGAGACTAAATGGAATCAATTCTCTTGTATTATAGAGAAATACGTTCACAAAACAAGAAAATCTGCAATTATGAATGGCACTGAACACATACCTCGAGAGCTTTACTGTCCTGCACATGCACAGAAAAGATATATTAGAAAAATGTCTTGGATTACCCTATTCATCTGTTTTGCTTCCTAATTGGCTACCAGCCACCGTGAAATATAGCAAGTACCTTTCTTGGGCGTCGATCAAAACAAAGTGATTATCAATTGAGAGTTGTTACTCGTCGGACTATATGGCTTTCACATCTGCTCCCAAAAAGAAGACTGTATCGCAGCAATACATTCATACCCTTGCTGCTCCATGTGAAACAAAAATTTACTCATATTGGGATCACGCTGGTTTCCGGTTAGAAAATTTTCCATATTACGAAACCGAAGAATACCATAGCTCTCTTCTACAGCTTGATCCGTGGGCTATGCTCGCGATGCTACTCTAATCCGACACTGGCCACACCACCTAGTATACAGCTGAGATTGAGATAAACATAGCATGATATCCTTCAATCATGGGATACGTTCTCTTCAGACCTCCCCAGCTTTCAAGGTTGGTAGTGAAGTACAATGGAATCATAGTATCCTTTAGAAACTCGCCAGTTTTTGGGGATGAGCAGCAGTGACCAGTAAGAATACTTACCATATTATGTGTGATATACACATAATATGCCCACGAGGCGGTGGGTTGAATAGCCAAGAAATTATTCATTCAAAAATTCGATAGTTTATCTATGGAAAGAGAACCGGGGTGGTAAGATGAGATAAGTATTCTATCAACAAAATTAGTAGCAAAGTCAGGTGTGGGTGCGGAGCGATATATAGATGAGTCGTGAGTTTTCTCAAAGTTGGGCAAAACAGGAGCTTCTCTCGAAAGGGAAAAAAAGGAAAGAAAAAAAGAAAGAAAGAAAAAAGAAGGAGGAAGGAAGGCGAAGGCGAAGGCTAGTTGCTATGAAGTATTCCCTGATGCTCTCTACTATATATAGTAGGCTATGATACTATCTATCGTAGTAGTTAGTAGCGGTTCGAGCTTTTTTGGTGCCACTAGATTACTTGTATGTATAGAGATAGAGGGATCCTTACTTACTTAGCATTTACTCTTTTGGTTCTAAATCTAGAAGTGGTTCTGCAGAGCTCAACATCACACATATATTGATATGTTTGATCCTACAGGAATGAGTGAATGCACGCATGATATTCCCATTCATTCTCCCCTTTTTTGAGATTTAACGCTGTCTGTCTACCATGACATGGATGCCCGTGAAGATTGGTACTGCTAGGAGGTTGAAAAGCTTCAAAATGCTCGGTGAGGATAGTAGGAAATTCGATAACCTCATGACCATGATGAATTAAAATGTTAAACAATGGCGTGTGAGAAATGATGTTCGCAGTTCTCTCAACACCAGCACTGGCAGCACCAGTCTGATCCGTTCTTACTGGCCGAGCCGGGAAGTCACTGCACGCAAATCCTCCAGAACCTTTTGAGCACTTGAAAAGAGAGAACTGATGGAAGAAGGCCGCCAGTATATTTTATTTAGCTAACCATGTACCAGGACCATGATATATGCCACCCTGATCCCGATGAAAAACGCACAAAAAAGATGTCTATCTTCTTTCCCATCTTCTCCCTTAATTTGCACCCATATCATATTCAATCAAGATCCCATATCCAGCCCAATAACCCTTCCGTCCCACCTGTAATATTTTGTTTTCGCCTACCGAACCCCATTTCCTAAAAATAAACACCTGGCAAAGAGCTTGTCCCACAAGAATATAAAAGGTATTAGTAGGGTCTGGAAAGCAAAAAGACACATAAAACACCCGCCATGCAATAAGCAACCCTGCCATCAATCATAAAATTACCAAGTATTTGGGTGGGAGGTCATATCCAAAATGTGTCGATCCATCCATACAGTCCATGCCACGGAAGCGGGCCCTTGGGAATCCAAAGTCCTCGCACACAACCAAAAAAAACCCCCGTTTGAACCGCAGACAAGAAATCCTATTAATTTAAAATTTCAACTTTTATAATCCGTTTCCAATTGACCATATGCCAGACCGGTAGCGCCTGCCAAAATAGATATCCGACCAATGATTATTTGTATGAAGATGGGTCAAGTAGATCAGAGACCACTGATGACAACTTCTGGTAAAGCTTTCTCTGCAACGACGCTGGTTTTGCGGCTAGCGGAGATACTGTCGCCAGATTCTTCGATTGTGCTTACGCTGGTGCTGGGAAGGCTGCTGCTCTGAGGGCTGTTCTGTCCATTCGTGAGCATGGGGGTTGGAGCATTCGAGCTGATTTCGATTGGAACAGAGGCGGCTGAAGGCGCAAGTACTGATGGAGGCGTAGTGTATGGATGAGGTCCAGTAAAGATCAGCTTCTCGATGGCCGCGATTTGCTTTCCGTAGTTGTATTTTTTGAGAGAGACAAGTTGGGGCTTCATATCCTCTATGAAGGCATCCCGTTCCTCGCCTTTCAACTGAGCCAGCAACTTCTCTGAAAAAAATGTTAGGCAATATTAAAGGTTTGAAGGGAAACACTTACGAATGACATAATTGCCGTACTGGTCTTTCATCATGAGCTGCAACGCACTGGTGCCATCGGCATTTGTGGCAGTAAGTTGTGCCACAATCTCTTTCCTCTGCTCTTCTGTGCCAAATTGAATGCTTTTCTCAACCACGTTCGAGGCAAATTTATGCTTTGAAAGTGTCAAGAGCTGTCCTTGAATGATCTTTATAATCTTTGTTTTGTCCACTGGATCCCCATGCTGAATAACGTGTTGAGTCACATAGTTGCCGTATTGATCAGTTATAAGCATTGTAGCGCAAAGGTGTAGTTCTTCGAGAACAGCGACTTGATCGTGCGGTTTGCAGTACTCCAGTATTCTCTGAATGACTCTGCATCCGTAAGGATGCGTTGCAAGGTTGTGAACTTGACCTCTGAATGCGTCGATGACGAACTGAATGTGCTCAGTGGGTACTCGCTCGATTGCCTTTTGAACAACGTGATTTCCGTTCTGATCCTTCACGCATTTCAGAATGTCAGCCCGTAGTTCCGCTACCAGCTCAGCCTGTTGGTCTGCTAGAACATGCTCGAGAGCCTTCTGAACCACTCTGCATCCGTACATCTGCATAGACAACTCCATTACATGGTTCTTCATCTGCTCCGCCAATACCCGCTTTTGAACTTGATTTCCATGCTCGAAAAGCTTTTGGATGACATAATTGCCAAACACGTCCGTCATGAGTTGGAGGGCGTTGGGTTGGATTTCTCGGAAAAGCTGCTCCTTCTCGTCACTGTTAGCAGTTTCGAGCTTTTGTTGGATGAACCGAGATCCATGCTGATCACCACTGAATTCAACCACGTGTTGGTAGATGTCCTTGAGTTCATAGCGCTTGCTGGTTTTTGAATTCGAACGAAATTCCTCTAGAAGGACACTCCGCACACCAACTCCAACGTCCTGGTCTTTGGATGGACGTGTTGGCACATTCTGAGGTGGGACATAAGGAGTTATTGGGACGTAGCCGTATGGTACGGATGGTTGTCTGTAATTTGGGGAAGTGTAGTCATATCCATGTGGGGGATATTGTCCTTGAAACTGAGGGTAGTAGTTTTGTTGCTGGGCGAATTGGATACTTTGAAGCCTCCTCTCCAAGTCCCCAGCTCCTTGTGCCAAGCGAGGACCTCTTGAACTCGGTCGATAGACAGAATCTAATGGTGGAGTTCCTCCCACATAGTACTTTGGACTATTCAGCTGACGTCGGTAATCACTTCCTGCTGGGGAGACAGAGCCGCGATCGAATCGTGGGCCCTTATTAAAATAAGTCTGTTCTGCAAATGGCTGAGAAGCAAAGCTGTCGTAATTTGGAGCTCCTTTTACATCATTCCACATTGCTGACCCATGGACTTGGTAGCCTTGAGCATAGTTTTGGTGGTTTGGAGAATATGATGTGCCGGTGTGATGGCTAGTTTGGGATAAGCCGGTCTGCTCGACGTCGTTGAAGCCTAATCCTGCAAATTTGTCCCTCAAATCGACCTCTGTTTGCTCAATATATCTCGAGTTATTATTCTGCGAAGAGTAGGACGTTGAAAGTCCAGAAATGGACGGTCGCTGTGAATGAATCGAGCCGTTTGAAGTGTGCGAGAATGAGGTTAAGGACGGATTCCGGTTGCTAAATTGCAGTCCCGCATTTAGGCCAGACTCTGAAGCCCGCGATGGGGGTAGGCTGCTCTCTCTCGATATACTATTGCTTATTCCAAAAGGGCCATTCTGAGAGGCCACTTGTTCAGACTTAAGTCGGGAAAGTTCAGCATCGTAGGAACTCTCTACGTTAAAAGCAGAGTTTTCTTTATCATCATATCCAAATACAGGCTTCTGTACATACTTGAAGCTTCCTGAAGAAGGGTCAAGCGCACTCTTGGGCTGTGCTCCTCTGTAACTTGCTGGTTGACCAATGGCAGGACGAGACTGTTGATATGTATTTTGAATCTCCGTTAGGGATTGCTGGGGAGCACCGGATATGCTTGATCGTACGTGAGAAGGAGATGTGCTACCACTATGCGAACTTTGCAGCGTAGGCGAGGTTGTGTCGGGATTCCAGGGACCGTTTGTGTTTGCACGAGCAACCCACGGATCTGATGAATCTGCTAGAGCGCCAGATCCGCTGGGTCCTTCCAGGAAATCATCATCGTTTGCGACTATAGAGGTGTTAGTGACTGGTACGGGAGCTTTGACATGTTTAGACATACTACGAGAACGTGAGGCTTCTCTCTTGTTCCCAAGCCCACTACCAATGGTACTATTTCCCCAAATACCACTCGAGGGTTGCCACGCAGCTCCATTCCCAAATGTTTGTCCTAGGGCTGAGGTTTGTGCAGTGCGGTCGTCGCTGCTGTGCCGGCTCGAGGTAGGGTTGTAGTCTCCAAATCGAGTTTGACGCGCCTGCAGAAAACGATCAGTAAATGAGGTTGCAGTTTTGCTAAATCGGTCCAACTTACAGCAATTGCCGGACGGTTGGTGGTGGCAGAAGACATTTTCTGCGGTTGTGTGGGATGTAGGACAATGTTGTTATGGTTCCGCACACGGGAGGGATGAGGGTTCGCAATATGCTTGGAGCCGGTAGAAATGGCCGTCGATTACTTTAACCAAAAACTGGTCGGTCTACTGAGTATTTGACAGATTGTAGGGTCTATGTGACTGCGGGTGGAATGCAGATGTAAGCACATACAGAACGAGGCTGATCCGGTCAGAGAATGGAGCCGCAGCTGAATGGGTGAGCGAACCTACCAGGGAGAAGGATGCCGGGAAGTATGTAAAGTCGACAAGTATGCTGAAAGGTCATTTACAGAATGAAGATGTTGGATGAAGAGGTAGAGATCAAGGACGACGCA
>Ga0247734_1000323_pt1 | contig 42447 bp, 35 predicted proteins | sample UWRJL103311B2_FD_180933 | JGI IMG/M metagenome (GOLD analysis project Ga0247734, IMG submission 180933) | Plant litter microbial communities from Arlington Agricultural Research Station in Wisconsin, United States - UWRJ-L103-311B-2 | ecosystem: Environmental > Terrestrial > Plant litter >...
TGCTGGTGCTAATGCTGGAGGAGCCGCCGTCGGAGGAGGCGGAGGAGCTGCAGACTTCGGAACTTGCAGCCCAGCCATCGATTTCCAGCTCGGTCGAGCAGGCCGCAAAGCTGACGAAGGAACCTTCTTGCCTTCTGATCCCGTTGTTGCACAGGGACAACAAGATGCACTGAACCCAAACATCATTACTAACCGAGTGTGCGATCAATTGTCAAACGTTTGTGGAGCAAATGCTGCCGCAATTACGCTTTGCGAGAGTGCTCAAGCCACCGTGGCAGCTCTGGGCACTAAAGACGCCACAACAGCTGCAGCTTTTAACGCTGCGCTTGGGGTATAAAGCGGTGTATTTTCTTGATGAGGCCTGGTGTTTGTTGTAGATTCAGCGTTTTGGCTGAAGGATAAATTATGTCGAAATGACTGCAATGAAATTTGATATCCATTTCTGTGTTCTAATTGAAGGCCCAAAGTTGTGAAGTTTTGTAAATCTTGCTTGTGACCGTCAGCCACGGGCTATGTTGAAACTGCTACATCTTCCAGATTAACGATTTCATTTTCCAGCAATAGAATCCATTCCAGTGGCTTCAAATTTGAGGAAACAGATACATTAGACAGCATTGCATGAGATCTAGCGACTTACAACGATGAATGGATTTCACCATCAGCATGAAGAATAACTTTGCTTGGATTGATGATAAGGTCTCACTGTTCGGATTTCATTAACAACAAAAAGTAGATCGTGAGCAGTAGGTGGCAGATTCAAGACCAAACAGGAACAATCAACTCAAACAACGCACGGGGCTGGTTCTGAGGAGAACATGACAGCTCTATGCTATGATTATGATATACCACCACGGCTGTGAGTAGCTTGAGTCACAGACTAATGATAATCGAAGAATTTGAAAACAAGTGCTCGCTGATCACATTTTGCTATTGGTCCATGGTCAAATATGAATAAAAAAAAACAAGCTCTTGGGAGGAGGTGGAATGAAAATGGGATTTTGTAACTGGCTGACTCATCACAGCAAATCGAACAGCCGCACATTGAAACGTGTCCACCACTATTTCCAATCCAATTGTGCGAGTGGCACCCCAGTGTTCGCAGATTCGTGGCCGATGGCGTACATATATCTTAAGATGATGTTTTAAACAGCTAAACACAGTGTATGCTGTCCGAAGAGCGATCAAGAGACGCCAAGATTTGATATAAGCACACGTATCAGCTTTTAGTTGCACCTCTCGGGCCGTGTGTAGGAACCGGGGAAACTTCAAAATAAAAGGTGTCAGACTTTAGATGTTAACCATTTGTGGGAAGCAATGAATAAGCTATGAAGGCCGTTTGATGTAAGCAATCTAGTTGCCCGTGGCTAAAGATGCGAAGCTGACTGTCGAAATTGAAGCCTGGGACACACAAACGCAGATCTCTTGCTACCAACCGTCCCAACTAAGGATTTCACGATTTAGTTTTATCGGGTTTAAGGATTATATTATAAATTGCACCTCAGGATTTAGTACAACAAACTGTCCATGGTCCAAATGGTAATTTCAAGCATATAAAGATCCCGAACAACCTTCCGAACATTTGTATCTGCTCCTCTGGTCATTTTTGTGTTCCCCACTCAGGGCGATCGCATTTGTAAAGATGGCAAAGAGAGTATGCATTATTGGTAAGGACTTGATCTTCCTTCACTATAATAGTTCACTGGCTTACATACCTTTTTTGTTCAAGGTGCTGGACCAGCCGGAGTTGCTGCGGCAAAAACCCTCATCCATGATCATCCAGGACTGTTCAATGTGACCGTATTTGAGCAATCTGACCGGGTTGGTGGACTTTGGCCTGTCTCAGAAATAGACGATGGCATGGTTAACCCGGACATGCGAGTCAATCAAAGTCGATATACTGTCAGCTTCAGTGATCTAGCATGGCCATCATCTGCTCCAGTAAGTAATAAAATCATATTGTTGTAGAGAAAATATACCAATTGACTTATAAAATAGATATTCCCCAAAGCTTGGGAAATTGGACAGTATTTACAACGGTATGTCAGGGTTTTATACGTGACCATGTGAAGTTCTAATCCCAACTAGCTACATTAAGACCTATCCAGGATATGACATCCAAACATGCTCTAAAGTCGTATGTGAATCTCCAATACCCTACTTCACTAGTCACGTAGATTTAAATTCCACTAATTAGACTAACTTAAACAACTACAATTGCAGATCAGTGCAAGGAACAACGATGATGGTATTTGGACTGTCCATGTCCAGGACACCAAAGCATCCAAGACGAAGATCCTCGAATACGACCACGTTGTCATCGCCTCGGGATTCTTCAGCAAGCCGAAGCAAATTCCAGCAGCCCTGCAGCAATCGGGCCGAGTTTTCCACAGTTCAAAGTACCGAGATATTTCTAAGTTATTGAGAGAAAGTTCGTCTAAAGCAACGGACCGTAACATTGTTGTTGCTGGCAGTCAGATGTCCGGTGTAGAGGTAGCTGCATCCATAGCGTGAGTCTTCATAATCGCACCTGTCTAAAACTACGAAAACTAATTTTCAAAGGTTTCAACTTTCATCGGATGCATTTACTCCCGGGAAAGATAGAACATCTCCGCCATATACACTGACCCACGTCATTCAACGGCCATTTTGGACCATGCCACTTTTTTTCCCAAATGATCCAATAATCGAGAAATCTGGACCTAGTGATGAGATTTTGAAGGTAGGTCAATCGTCCTTAGAAATCGATCTTCAAACTAATTCAGAGTTTAAGGAGAACAACGCAGCACCTACTTTCTTGCCATTGGACCTAGTCTCTTATAACTTACAAGCTCGACCGGAAGGACCACTGACTAATACCTCGGGGCATATAACGGAGCAAGTAGCGCTTGGAACTCATAGTTTTATGCAGAAATACATTGGAGGCGATCAAAGTGAGTTGGGGCCGAGTTTCGCCATATCTGAAGAGATCAAATCGAAGCCTCCCATGCTAGCAATCAGCGATAATTATCTCGAATTTGTAAGGTCTGGAGATATCAAAGTTATGAATGGCAAAGTAACCATGCAGCCTGAGAATCAAGACAATGCATTTGTCGTAGAGGAAGGTGGTGTGAAGAAAGTTATTACAGATGTTGCAGCTTTGGTACTTGCAACAGGTTTCGAACTTGCTCCGTCTCTAGACTTCCTTTCCGAGGACCTTCTTCAGACTCTTCAGTTTGATCCATCAGGAGATGAGTTTCCTTTAGCGTTAAATGTGCATTCGGTTGTTAGCAGTAAGGTTCCTTCTCTCGGCTTTGTTGGCTTTTATCGCAGTCCATACTGGGCCACTATCCAAATGCAGGCTAGATTTCTTGGTAAGCTTTGGAGCGGAGACTCTAAAGCTGCCAAAGCCCTGGAAGAAGATAAATCCATGGACACTATGATATCGCTTCGGAATGATCCACGACGGGCACAATTCCCAATGGGAGACTATGCGTTTTTGATGGAAGATTTCAGTAACATTCTTGGCATAAAACGGTTCGTTACCAGCTCAAACAATATTTAATCCCTCCTTATTCACAACCAGAATTCCTGCTCACTGATCGCATCTGCTTAGGTTTGAACCGAAAGACGCTTCCGCAAGAACAGGTATACTCCTCTTTTTGTGTCCTTTCTCTTCTTGACAGCAACAATAAACTTATTCTATTTAGGTATAGTAGCCCCTCCTCGATATGCTTATGAGGCAGTGCCTGGCAGCACCGAAAAGAAAGAAACAGAATTGGCGCTTAAGTTGTTATACGAAATCTTCGACAACTCTACAGCAGGGACCTTTGTGGCTAGGGCCGTCGCTCGATCTTTACAAGGAAACTGGAATATCGATCGAAAAATCACCAGTCACAGCGCCTCGTACCCGTCCGGCACATTGACTGGCACCGCTAAGTTTCTTCCGCGCTTTCCAACTCGGGATGACGGGCCATGTGATCTGGAATATTTATACTTGGAAGAGGGAGACTTTGCCACCGAAACTGGGTTGAATTTTACTGCTAAGCGAAGGCAAGTGATGAGATCGGTACCTAGTTTATTGTTTTACTAACGCAATCAGTTACGTCTATCGATATAGCGAGGTCACTGACAAGCTCACCGCATGGTTTGTGAAAGAAGACACCTCTATTGATTATTTCTTTCATGAAATGGAATTCACGAAGGGCGATGAGGGCTGGCTGGCAACTTCCAAGCACTGGTGCAGTCCGGATCAGTATGATGTCGAGTATGAATTCAAGTTCAAGGGAACTAATTTGATGGAATGGAGCCAGACATATCAGGTGAAAGGGCCAAATAAAGATTACACGCTCCAAAGTAGATTTACAAGATAGATGCAACTCATGAAGCATAAACTAAATTAATGCTAAGTTATTCGAGCTACTTACGTTGCTAGCTATAGTGATACGTTTGTTGATGACTGACAATTCGCACAAAAGGGCTGAATGGAAAGAATACAAGTCAACTATCCCCGATTCATCCCCGCTATCTTCTATAAGATTACTGTGAGATTTCTGCCCTCATGAGTTATAACTTCAGTAGGAAAATCCTTAGCCTAATTGAGGATTTAGATTACTTGGATGATAATTCAAAGATATTTAATGCACGCTGTCATCATCTAGTACTTGGTCTGAGGTTGGGTTTCTCGCTCTCTTCTCCTGGAGCTGCACAACGAAGGAGATGGCGGTCCTTTCAACTTCGATTAATCATTGATGCTTGAGGCGCCATATATCATACTCGTATTTAGCCGAACCAATCTAAAGGTGAGTGGCTGATAGTATGATTTCTCTTTTGTTGAAAGGCAATGATCATAGCTTATAATCCCTGAAATTATCAACAGAAAAATCCACTAAAAGGTAACATAAGATCCTTGAGTACTTCGTGCCATGGAACTATACCTGCCTCTATTGGTTTCACCGATGGTGTGTCAGACATAAATGCAGCCATGTCACTTACCAAGCTGCGGGGCTGACCCGCTTGTATAAGCTTCTTGTTTATAAGACCATGAAATCTCTAAGCTCGAATTATTTATGATCCTGTTTGCCTATTTTCCCCCGTTAAACTTTGAGGTAGAGGTTGATTAGAAAGATGTCCAGAACGTGGTCTTTCTTTTTGATTTTAGCTGTCTTGGCGATTACAACATCATCAGCTTCCACTCCCTTCAATTCTAGAATACTAACGAGAGATTCAAAAATCAAAAAAGAATATGACTATGTGATTGTTGGTGGTGGGACCTCTGGGCTCACGGTCGCTGATCGGCTCACGGAGGATGGGAAGTGTAAGTTGTTGGATGGTTAATTATGAGTGCCGGTAAATCTTGCTAAGACCTCCTTTCTTCAGATTCAGTTTTGGTTATTGAGCACGGACAATTTGGTATTTTCTCCTCTATCTAGTCCTTTATCGAGTATCGAGCTCTGAGAACAGTTAGACAATTCAAGTTCTGTGTGGAACATCACTGGTGGGGCTGAAGGAATCAAAAACTCAAGCCATCTGTTTATTTTTCCATCAGTTCCGCAACCAAATCTGCAGAACAGAACCACGGCCGTTATTGTGGGAGATCTTCTGGGTGGAAGCTCTGCTGTGAATGGATTGCAGGTACATCGTGGTCAGAAAGAGGACTATGATCGGTGGGGAGCTTATTTTGGGAACCAAACAACATGGAGTTGGGATACTCTACTTCCTTACTTCAAGAAGGCAAGCCATCTAAAATCTTGTTTTATCTCCTTAGCTTGTGGGAGAACATAGAAGCTGAAATAATCTTTAGGCATTCAAATTCCACCCTCCTGATCCGGAGACAGCTGCAGCTTTGGATATCAGAACAGACTCTAGCTACTGGGGAAATAAGTCAAAGATTCATGGCTCTTTTCCCAAGTTCAACTGGCCCATGCTAAGTCAGTATATTTGGTGGAGGTTTAGATTTGAAGACTGATTAAAGTTATAGGAAACGAGGTTAATGCATTTGCAGACATCCCAGGAGCAGAATTTCCTCCAGACTCAGGTGCAGGCCTTCCTGGAGTTTTCTGGTACCCAAGTTCTATTGATCCATTGACCGTGACACGCTCTCACGCACGAACTGGTCATTGGGATGGTATTTATCGTCATAACTATGAGATCATCACTGGCTCCAAAGCCCTAAAAGTTGTGTTTGACGGCAAAAAAGCCAATGGTGTGCTGTTCGTTTCAACGGGCTCTAATAGCATATCCAATGCACGGTTGGTGAAGGCTAGGAAAGAAGTAGTTATTGCAGCCGGAACAATTCACACACCACAGATACTACAAGCTAGCGGTGTTGGACCGAAACCTCTGCTTGATGCTGCGGGAATACCTGTCGTGGTTGATCTTCCTGGAGTCGGCCAGAATTTTCAAGACCGTATGTAGAATTCTCCCTCCTCTCTTATTTTTGGATGCCTAATAAATACGAGTCAACATTTCTGAGCCTAATTAAAATACTTGCTAACTGTTTAACATGGTATTCCTCACGTTGTTAATTATTTACTCGTACTTTTCTCCTAAATATTGACCCGATTATTAGATCCCCTGCCTTTGGTTCAAGGTTTCAACTGTAGGCTGAGTCTGATGATTTTATAGCAATATAGCTTACTATAAACAAGTCGATAATTTCACATTTCATCCCGACCCTACAGATCTAGGAACCAATGGGACCTTCCTGGCTTTTGCTCAAGCCGAGTTCTCAGCAAATAGATCAGGTACGTCATAAAACAACCCCACCATGCTATAAAGATAGAAAAACGAAAACTCCATTAACACAAAATGAATCTCAAAGGTCCTCTAGGAATTGCTTCCGGTAACGCCGCCTGCTTTTTACCTTTTCCCGTGATTGCGCCGGAACGCTTCGAGGATATTGCAGCCCGATATGAAGCTCAAAGTCCTGAAGCTTTTCTTCCTTCCGGATCTCATCCTACCATCGTGGCTGGTTATGCTGCACAGAAGGCTTCACTTGCCAAAACTTTACGCTCATATGGGTCGGCGACTTACAATTTATTTTTATTAGGAGCACCTCAAGATGGTGGGGCATCTGTTTTTCTTCATCCTCTTAGCCGAGGTACCATAAACATTGTACCATCCGATCCGTACTTTACAGAACCACGCGTTGACTATCGTGCTCTCACGAATCCCACTGACCTAGATGTCCTCACTGAGTTTGTAAGGTTTACCAGACGCTGTATGTTTTTCTTTCCTAGCAAATTCCCTCCTTGGCCTGAGATTTGGAAATGGAACCTTTGTAGCAAACAACGACAACAATTTTAGAGATATATTTGTCCCAACAAATACTCCCCATAGCACAACTAACCTTGGGAACAGACATGGAAGTGCCAAGCTTAGCTCAATTTAGCCCTCGAGAATTACGACCTGGCACTAATGTTACAAGCGATTTTGATATCCATGCCGCTCTGAGTTCAACTTTGTCTCCTAGCACCTTTCATCCAATTGGCACTGCTGCAATGTTGCCGTTGGAACTCGGCGGTGTTGTTAATCAACAATTTCTAGTGTATGGCGTGGAAAGGCTCAGCGTAGTTGATGCTAGCATTATGCCCGATCTACCAGGAGCATATACGCAGCAAAGTGTTTACGCGATTGCTGAGAAGGTATATTAGACGACTCTTTCATAAGTTCCTGGAACTTTAATAGAGAGAATGATCACTGATTGCGTTCTAGGCCGCTGACGTGATTAAAGAACGTCAGTAGAATGAAAGGCTTGCTAGCGAGGACGCTGAGGTTGGGATTTTCTGTTAAGATTATGTAGATTTTGGCAAACAATTCTCATAATTTTAAAAATAGTTGTCCAGGCGAGCCATGCTGTAGCGATTCAGGGGGGCTTCGCTTAAAAAGACCCACCTCAACGAGCTGAGTGACCGTGATTGTCGTTGTGCCATTAGTATCAGAACTTCGAGTAATAAGCTACAATATGTTCCCCCTTTCAAGATTGCCAAGAATATAAGCCATGGAAAATTGGATGTGCCATGCGGAACGAAGGGCGCCCATATACGAAGAAATCAATAGCTTGGAAATACTGGTGCTGCACAAACTCATTAACTAGTTCAAAATAAGTTCCAAAATTCTATGCACGGAAGTAGTCAGCTGGCTTCATTCCTTTATGTCACACAACATATTATATACCCTAAATAGGAATCTAGATGAAGTTGTGAAAGATGGCTGTTTGTCTCCCAAATGACAAAAGCTGGGGACCTGACAGAACAACAGGATTCAATAGGCAGGTATGTGAAATATGCGGCAATCAAATATGTTTAGTGAAAATAGAGATAACTCTTTTGACCAAAGCCCCAATTATTATCAGTATCCTAATGCAATTTCAGAAACCAAAGTCGAAAGTCGAACTCTATTGCCTGTGCAAAAAGACCCTGATCAATGCCAAGCACCCACCAAAATGGATTCGATCGCACTAAGGAAAGGTTAACCCAGAGGTCGTCATGACTTTCCTCTCCGAATCAATGTATGCGTGACAAAGCGGCAACTTCCCTGACTATCCAACAAATGATCTCGTCCTCGATGTCCTGCAAGCTTGCTGACTGTGGAGGGGTAGGAGAAGCTGGTTGGATAGGGGCACTTCAAAGCTCATGTTAGGGCGGGGTAAAAAGTATAGCATGGCCTGACTTGCTAGTGCATTATTTATTTGACGGGCTATGAATGGATTAGATCATTACTAACGGCGTTATTGGTGGAAGCTTGATCTGAGGGGTATATGTATGTCTGTAAGGTAGGTGGTTGGGATCGATATCTCTCATCCATCAACTTCTTCATATCACTACAGCAAGCTTCCTTTGACATATACAATTCCGAACACTCTTCTACTTACAAATCCAAATCTACAACATGTCAACCAACGGCCAACAATCAGCAGTGAAAGGTGGAACAGGATCTACCCCTACGCCAGCGAATGGTGTGGGAACACAACCCAGAAGAGTACGTGCTGCATTCTACTAAATTCCACTTGCTGACAATTAAACAGAAGTCATCGGGCTCCAAGTTTGGGGGATTGATGGACCAAAAACGCAATAGCACAGATGCTACGGCAACTGCAAGACGCGAGTCTTTCGCAGATCAGGCTCCAGCTCCAGGCTTTGTTGGCGCCATGTGGAACAAGTAAGCTCTCATATCCACAGTGATGGATCAAATTGCTAATATTTCGGCAGTCTTGTGAAGGGAGCAGATAAGAAGTGATGGGGTAGAGCGAGATGAAGATATGAGTTGACGTCGTAAAAGAGGGTAGCAACGGAGTTGACATGGACATGGGACATGGTGTATTATTTGTATAATAGCGTCTTTGAATTTTGGCAGATATCATATGAAATTTGGGATTAAAATCTTTTTAAACATCATGATGTTTCCATTAAGCTTAAATTCGACCCACTTCCAAACCTTTAGGTCAATGAACACTCTCTACCGGTGGTTGGTGGTTTAATCTATGCTTTGCGTCTATGATGCTGACAATGGTACTTGCGTCAATTGTATTAAAAGGACTGTCGCTCATCTTGAGAACGAGTGCCTATCTTGTCAATTCCAGAAATTAATCTCACAATCAATACTAACCCATGTTATCAGATTCTGCCCAAGCTAAGAGCGAGGATTCTTCGCCCGGCTTCCTCTCAAACTTCAAAACAACGGGAGTAAAGAATATTGAAGCCGCATATTCAAGAGCTGGTGCAACGAATAATCATACACCAGGCCATGCTTCGCAGCTAGGCTCTCAGGATCAAGAAGGCGGTGGTAAACATGGCCAGGGAATTGGTAGCGAGGATTTCTCTGAGGGGTTCGGTGACCAGAAAGCAGAGGTATTTATATAATGAAAAAGTATAGTTGAACAGCTGTTGACATCTTCTAGCCTCCACAAATCGGAAAGATATTCAACAACATCATGAACGGAACAGACAACAAGAAGTGATCACCCGCCATAGCGTTGTGGAAGATTTACTGCTAGTGCTATTTGCGATTATGTACCTCATTGGTTTGTGTCCTGTTTCCTTTTGGGACAGAACGGTAGCCATTGGAGGATTATGGGCAGGACGATCAAACTATCACCAGGAAGATCTTGTGTATATATAGAAAGAGCGCAAAAAGTAAAACAAAGACGTTTAAAGGGAGAAACTCTTCTTGTAGCTGACGACATAGTTTGGTAATCTTGCATAAGTCCTTGCTCTGCAATTCACGAGGTAGATAGATATGTATCATGCAAAAAAGCCGGCAAGCCGGTCGGACTCTTGGCCGCAGCTGATCCCGAAGGAGTCGAAGCTAAACAGTTCATGAACTGCTTCATTGAAATCTGATTGATAAATCAGTAACGTACAACCAATGATGCCATTCCACGCCCATTTTACTCCTTAGCCCATGCAACAGAAACCCTGAATTTATCTGACGATTCCCTCGAAGCGGTTCTTGAACCATCTATTCTCAGTTAGTCCTTGCCCCGGAACTTAAGACTTGTAAAATACTTACTTGACGGTCTCATCACGCTTGATCTTGTGGTTGCTACCGACAGAGGTCTTGCAGCGGCGACGCTTAGCAACACGCTCTCCAGGTCGGGTCATGCAGCAGTAGAAATCCATTCCGTAAATTCCGATCGCAGGGTCGTACTTGATACCGAGATCGATGTGTTCGCTGATACCGAAACCGAAGTTACCAGTCTCAGAGAAGTTGCGCTTGCGGAGCTCGTACTCCTTAACCTTCAATCCACGCTCCAAGATTTCCTCAGCCTTTGGTCCGCGGACAGTGACGTGCACAGCGATCTTCTCGTTACGACGGATACCGAAGGTTCGGACAGTGTAGCGGGCCTTGCCTGTGAATTGTTAATATGCTAATTGACTGCGAATAGTGGTAGGTCGTACTGTAGACAGGAGTTTGACCACTAAGTTGTTCCAACACCTTTGCGGCACGAGTAAGTCTATCTCCAGACTCTCCGACGGAAATGTTCAAGACGATCTTCTGAATGCGCAACTCCTTCATAGGATTGCTTTTCTCTCCGGATTCTGCCATTTTGATTACGGCGAGGGGAATTGTCGTGGGGTGGTTGTCGATTTGGAGTTGAGGTTTACAAAAAGTTCGTTGATGGATTTGATAAATCCAGTGTGTGGGGACCCATTTTTATCCTGGGCGTGGCGCTAACCGTATTTGGGGTAAAACCACCCGAACAAAATCTTGAGGCTGCGACAACGCCTAAAGCTCCATACCACGACTACCAAAGCTTGTCAAAAAGCAGAAGAGTCATAAGAAGTGCTCAACTTCAACCCAATTTTTGAAACCCAGAAGAAGCCAAGCATCGCGCTTCTCAAACATCAACATGGCGAATAAGCAAGGGAAGATGGTAAGTCTGCATCTACCTCCCCAGCTCTACAAGCTTTCGTTGACAATATAGGCTGACTTTCCTGTGATTATAGGCTGGCCTCGTACGTTCAAACTCTCTATGCAAGATTGGAGCTTGCGCCATTCTCGACTTTGGCGGTTAGATACTGACAGAATGAGTAGATCAACTACCGGATGAGAGTCACTATGAATGATGGACGTCAGATGGTAGGACAGATGTTGGCATTTGACAAGGTAAGAACCACCAATTCCTTAATATGGTTTCATGCTAAATGTTGGAACAGCATATGAACCTCGTTCTTCAAGATACAGAAGAGTTCAGACGCGTCAAACGCAAGGCAACTAAAGCTTCCGCGGCACCAGGTGCCAGTAGCAGCTCAGCACCACTGGTTGAATCCGAAGAGAAACGCACCCTTGGTCTTATAATTGTCCGTGGCGCACACATTATTTCACTATCTGTGGAGTCTCCACCACCAGCAGACCCAAGTGCTCGTCTAGGAGTTAGTGCGGCAGGTGGAATCCCCGCGACAATGGCAGCTGGTGCTGGAATCTCTAGACCTGCAGGAAGAGGTGCTCCCGTTGGATTGGCTGTAAGAGGCTATAGTTACTTAATTCAGGTGATATAATGCTAATTCAATATAGGGACCTGCTGCTGGAATTGGTGGGGCGCCTCCAGCATTTGGAGGCTTCCCAGGCGCTCCTCCTCCTGGATTTGGCCGAGGTAAGCAATTTCGAACATCATTTAAGCTTCGCTAACGTATTAACAGGTGGCCCACCTCCTCCAGGTTTCCCTCCTTTCGCTGGTGGTCAATTCCCACCTGGGCCTCCTCCACCAGGCTTTGCACCACCCAGAAGATGATACTATGAAGAAATGGGTTTAGGACAGCGGATGGAAATTGAAGTGAAGGCGGATATTCTTCCTACCGATTTTGGCGTTGAGGGGAGTTTGGCTTCATTCAGAATAGTAGCCAGTTGTAGCATAGAGAAAAGCACAATGGAACGCACAATGAAGAACACTTTTAACACAAACTTTTCTGTAGACAATTTGAACATCACATCATCAACTATGAAGTAGCTTTGCATGTTTGTACTACTACTGCCTCTCTATTAATTAAAACTCATCTCTTATCGTCACGTGATATATTACGTGCGAAATGTTGACTTCGAATCTTCAACACTTCTTTTTCCTAGAAGTCACCGCATCTCCCACCACAACAAACTTCACAATGGCCGCCTTTATAAAAGCCGTCAATGCTAAGATCCGGTCTAATCCCACCGTGAGCTACTTCTGCTCTACGCGTACGTTGCCCATGACAATTCCTCCCTATCCTGTCTCCGAGTTCGGGGCTTCGACCGACGAATCTTGAAGTACTCACGATAGGACATGGAGGACCAAGATAGCGCCTACTGACGGCAAAACAGATTTCTGGGGTCCGGCATCTAACTTCGGTATCCCCATTGCGGCGGTAATGGACACACAGAAAAGTCCCGAGTTGTGAGTTTTCCCCCCTCCTTCACACCCACCCAGATGTGTTCCGCATCTCTGCTCTGACACCGGCAACTAATCACGCTCTGTGGGCAATAGAATCTCAGGGACGATGACCGGAGCCTTGACGGTCTACTCTGCGACCTTTATGCGGTACTCCCTTGCTGTTACGCCTAGGAATTACCTTCTGTTTGCATGCCATTTCATCAATTGCGGATCCCAGATCACACAGGGTTACCGATGGATGCAGTATAACAAGTGGGGTGGCAGGGAGGAAGATTTGAAGCTTCAGGCTGAGGGAGGCTTGAAGAGTGCTGTTGGAAAGGTTGAGGCCGAGGCAAAGGCTTTTGCTGATAAGGCAAAGAATGCTATCAGCAAGTGATGGGTGGGTGAGAGATAGCCAGAGGCCTAGCGGTGGAATAACAGCTCAGTTGTGGCATTTTAGGTTGGGTGGGATTTACGTTGCTGGTGTATATTAGATGACCAGATATGGTCTTGCTGGCGAGCTAATGCTATTCGGTATGAGGACTTCTTCGGGTTGAAGAATATATCTGGAAGTTAGTCATTCCTAGTTCAGCAATGTTCGAGTACAAATTAGCTTGGATCAATGACTTATGAGAGTGTAGCATGCATAAATGGTTTCCAATTCATTATTGATTTTGAAGAGGATACATCTAGTGTCTATCTTAGCTCGTCAATAGTGCAACACAACAATGATTTATTTCTATCATTCAGAGTCGATTACTTTCATGAGAATCGAAGTACTGAAGCAAATTGCACATCTTCCTATCTCCCAACTCATCTCGGTTGTTTCAGATACATGCTGTGGGACTGTATTTAAAGTATGAGTATGGATGTGTTCTATATTTGTTGGTGGTCTTATACATGCATATTCTATGTTTGTGCTGATGATGGATATTCCTGAAATAGGTCTGAACCGCTGCCAAAAACTGTTTGTGACGGAAAGTAGAAATAGGGGTTCATTGACTCTGTCTTGGTAAAAGAGGAGAAAACGCGAATTCGTAATGATTAGAAATATGTAAGCGTCAATTTTCAGAATTAGGTTTCCAAAAACTCCCGATGCGCAATAAGTCACAAATCACGGGCAGGTAGCGAGTATACGCTAAGAGTTTTGCTTTTTAAACATAAGAGTATGTATTTGACAGATGTCATTCCAGTATCCAGCCTATTAACAGTTTTACATAATGTATCCAACGAGCGACAAACAGGTTCAGGTATATTCGTTCCTCCATAAATAAGCCCCTATAAACTCCACCCGAAATATCCCCCCAAAAGAAAAGAAGAAGATTTGCTCTAAATTGGTATTTATCTGAAGCCTCTAGGGCTTCCAGGAGGACTTTCGATCCTCCTATCATCTGTAATCGCTTGGCCTACGCTGACGAACTGGTGTTGAGCTGGTGGTAAGCCAGGGCTGTTTATGGGTGAGGCGTAGGAGCCGGGGATGGGTACGGATGCGTATTGCTGCTCCCCTGGTGCAGCATCTACGTGGTCTATCCGTCTCTCGACTGGAGGACTATTTGGTCGAGGTGCGGTCTCAAAGCCATTTTGTGGGGTTTTTGGCGTTGCTGCGTGGACCTTGATAGGAGGAGGTTGAAGAGCAAATGGTTTCGAGTTCAATGCTGCGTTAGACTTGGCCTCGACGAATTGAGCTCCAGCAAAGCCTTCCTCAGCATCACGCTGAGGATTGGCTTGGTAGGATGCTGGGAAAGGAGATTTGGCGTGTTGCGAATAGGATGGGGAGAGTGGGCCAAAACCGGGAGTGTTGGGTGCGGACTGAGAGCGGAGTTGGGCGAGGTAGAGATCAGAACGGGCGCGATCACGAACATCCATAGACTTGCGTAGACGCTGCTTAGAGTAGTATCTGTAGAATACAACGCCGTAGAGGATAACACAAATGCATTCCAGGACGATCTCAATGAGAGAGCAGACCAAAGCCCATGACTAAAAAGAAAGTTAGCATAGTCAGAATTGAACAGTAAGATGTCAAAACGGACCTGCATTCTGCACACCAAGCTATAGTCAACCTCTTCTTTGAACAGCTCCTTTCTGTGGTTATCAACGCATGACCAGCCCCAGATATCTTTCCGGTGACCATTGGACTTTGCGCCTTGAAGAATGCCAGCTGCAACGGCCCACATGATAATGCTGAATATAAAGAATCCCATTGCGAAGAGAGTGTAATAGACGGCAACCTTTTCTGCGCGTTTATGGCCTCCTCTAAAGTAGTTCCAGAAGATGAGAATACAGAATGCCATAGAGACACAAGCAATACCGAGCACCAAATACTGAGGCCAGACCTTAGTGTTCTCGGCCCAGGCTGGGAGGGTATTCCGTGCGGGAAGGTGTTTGGTGGCATTGAATATCGTTAAGGTTGTGGAAAGTAAAGCAAGAATGATAAGACTACAACTGAAGTTGACACCTCTGAGAACAAACTTTGCTACACGGACTCTTGTTTTTATTTTCTAGAACTGTTAGCATTAACGCTATGAAGATATCGTCGTTTCACTCACCAAGTCTTTCGCCTGCTCTTTCTCGGTAAGACCCTCATGCTTCTCAAGTATCTGCTCCTCCCGAAACGTAGGACTTAATGGGTTGTCTATTTTCCGTGCTGGAGTACCAGGCATCTTCATAGCACTTCTCAAGGGAGAAGCCGGTGTCATTGGCACCTCGACATGCCGCGAGTTATCGGCGATGTAGCCGAAGCCAATATCTGATGGCTGTGACTGAGCCATGTAGGACTGTGTCTTCTCACTAGGAGGGTCCGCAAATGGTGATCGAGCGTTATCAACCGGCGAGCATACAGAGGTTGCTTCCGCAAATCGTGGAGTGCGAGGAACCTTGAGTGAGGTGTCGGTGGATGAAGTAGAATCTTTTCGCTCCCTACTATATTCTGTTGGTCGCTTCTGGTCGTAATGTGCTACAATACAGGTCAGCCTACTCTAGTTACTTCACCATCTTTGCGAACCCACTGGACATTTTGATATGAAAAGACCCAGCACTTCTGTTGTTTGACGACGCCCAGAAGTAATTGAATTGGTAACGCAAGCAAAATTGAAAGGGAATAGAGAGGAACTACAGATAGAGACCAGCTATCAAAAAAAGAGGACTAGATGGGTCTTGAATAAGGTGGGAAAGCCAGCGGTTTTGTGGAAGCGCCAGCACCAAAGATAGAAGCTAATTTGAGACGTACCTTGAAGCTACTGAAATAGAAAAGATGGGGCGGCAGGTGAGGAGTTAAAAGAACTATGTACCGTAGGGAGGGTGGTAAGCGTCTGGCCTGATGACAGACGTTGTGATAGGTTGCCGAGGGAGTCTTGATGCAACCAACGAGGAGTGAGGTCTAAAATAGACGCCCAAAACTGTATGGAAGTCTGTAGTGGACTATCTGGATATGCAAAGACGGCGCGAAGACAGCGCGAAGATGAGGCTAAAGAGCACTTTGGCTAATATGCGAGGCTGGTGATAGTCACGATCTCGACCACCAGCTATTCTAATACCCAACGGTATCAATACAGAGATCTCAGGATGGAAATGCTTTTGAAGCAACTGTTGAGCTTTCTGCGATAAAGGGAAAACTTCCTCGCCATCGTCGAGGCGATGGCCACGGCAGGTCGTCTTCATGTGGGTGAGAGTGATGGTTCACCAATAATGCCGGTGAGCTTCGCGCCTGCAGCCTCTTGATGCATATTGCACAATATATTTGTTTCGATACGGCGTCCAATTGGCTGGCACTACACAACCCGGTATTTTGGATGTTGGTCTGTGGCGTCGTGATTGGGCGGCAAAACAAAGCACATGCGTGGACTTGCAGAACACCGCTGTTCTACTGGGCAAAGGAGTTACCGCCGTCCGGATGGCCCTGGGCTGATCTTCAAGTGGACAGTCCGTGGACAATCGGCGAACCAGGCTCTGCGCGTACGTAATTATCCGGACAATTACTGTGCTGTACTGTACTGTACTGTACTGTACTGTACTGTGCTGTACAATTGATTATTGCTATTATTGTTGTGCGATACGCCGTAGTTTATACAGTGCCATCAGTAATCAGTTGTCATCATGTGACTAGCCCCAACCACTGGTTAGTGTGCCAAGTAGTTTCAAATCGTGACATGAATGTCATGTGGTAAAATAGAGCATATATCAATAATACTTTCGTATATGCGTGAAGTCAGTAGAAATAACACATTAGGGGGGGTTTTTTTTTTTTAGCTTTAGCTTTAGCTACCCCATTATAAAGCCTTCAATAAGGTAGCCATAGCTTACAATTGGGCTCGGTGGCCTAATATCAACCGACCTTCAACAATGGCAGAAGCGGCCCATAAGGAGCATTCCCAACACGACACTGTCCAATTCCCCGGACTACGCTGTCTCAACTTTTTATCCCTCCCGCGAGAGGTTCGCGATGAAATATATACACTAGCACTCTTTTCGCCATCTCCGATAGTTGTGTGGAAAGGCGAATGGATACACGAGGAGCTCAACCCCGATACAGGTTCCGTGAGCAATGATGACTTCTATACTTACACAGAGTATGTTTGGCATCGAGTCATTGACCAATCTGCCACCAAAACCAGCCTAAATTCTCTCTCTATAAACATACATTCATGTAGCAAGGTTATCGGCCAAGAAGCAGCTGAGATCTTCTACAAAAAGAACACGTTTGCTTTCCTCGGACATCACAACTGGGATCCTATCGTCTCCTGGTTAGAAATAATTGGAAGGCAAAACCGAAATCACCTTTTGTACCTAGAGATCAACGCATATAAACCGGACGAAGTATGGCAACATTTCACTGGCGAGAGAGTGAAGTATCCATTCCAGGGCTTACGAGAATTGATATACCCTCGCAACCCTCACCTGCATGTTCACGAGCGTCCTTTGATGTATGGGCTCGTCGATAACATTAATCCTGCGTTGGAAACAATTTTTCAATTATTAGGGCAAAGAGATTCAGTACGAACGCTTACGCTGAATTTCGTGTTAAACGGCCAGTACCCGGGAGAAGGAGGAATAATCGAAGACGAAGACCAACACCCGGAAGACCGCTGGCATAGCATGGATCTTCCTAACCTTGTCGAAAAATTCCGGACACTTTACACACTTTCACCCTCTTCTGAGTCACTTGTACAGGTTTCTTGGAGAGGCGAATGTCGTCCGCTGGTATGGCATCGACAAGATGATGTGGTTAGTCGGATTGTGATTTTGGACCACGTGAAGAATATTGAGGATCATGACTGGGAACTTGACATCTCGCCAATGAAGGAGGATGATACAACATGGAAGCCTCACAACGAAGAACGGCAGGTCCCTACGTTTGTGCTGAGGAGAAAACAGCTTGCGAAGCCCCTTATGGCGGACAATCCAAACCCATATTCGGGCTTTTGTATTCACCCTGGAATGGAGGAGTTTGACATGGAGAACACAATTGGATTCTACTCATAAGTGCCTTAGTGGTACTTGTAGCGTTTCTAGCAGCTTTAGTGTGGCTGTTACTCGACGGCTTCCAAAGTAGGCAGAAGTCGTGGCTTTGAACCAACAAAAGGGCCTTCTTTGTTGGTATTTCGGAAGCTCTGTAGAGTAAGGTAACTTATGTGCTAAGAGGGCAGTGCTGAACCATCTGTAAAGGATTTATATATGAGCTGGATCATATATTGCAAACTTGTAAAGAAAATAAGGTAGCGTTATTGTTACGAACGTCGTCACGACAAAAGTGGTCACGTGCCCAATCAGAGACTCTTAAAATTCAGTGAGCGGCCATAATTGTTCGGCCTTAGGCACACACACCTAACTACTCCGTACGATAGTAATTCGGTGAGGGTCAGCAAAATGGGTTGGATCGGTAACATAGGTTGATTCCATATAATCTTTTAACAGCAAACCACTATGAATCTGTGATCGGGTCGCATTCTAGGTCACATGGCCAATCTCCTTTATCCCAATGTACTCCCGTCCGGTGGCAAGATCAATCAATCCCCGAATATTGATTTGTGAGATTCTCGGTAACCAGGAACCTGCAGCGAATGAGTATACCCGTGTAATATTTTAGAGGAAGTAAGCGACGCTTTTACCCAGAAAATCAGGTCAGAGTCTTTGCCAAGCGGCAGAGCTGCAGTGCTGACAGTAGTTATCACACCCCAGGCCGTAGCGAACCATTTAAGGGGGGCCAATATCCAGATTACCGAAAGCCTCCTATTTTTAAACGAACTTCTGCTTCCATGCAGAGGGACAAAGAGCCAGGCCAGGGGGAGGAGGCTGGGATATCATAGCGCAGACGCATGTCATAGAGGTTCTTTGAAAATGGGAACACTATTTCCATGCACAGATCTTCCAAATATCTTAAACTCACTGTGATGATGACGCACAGAAATACCTGAATTGAACGTAAGACCTTTCTAGGCTAATTTTCTCATTCCCAAAATAGCTGGGAGTAGGGGCACCAAATAGCCTATCACTGAATCATGTGATTACTATACAATACAGCTTCGTATTTCATAAGTGATTACATTCGTTATGATTATTGACTAGACTTGACTTGACTTGATGTGATTTCCCGAATGAGTGACGAAAACTTCCGAGGGGAAAGCACGCTGCGTTGCATGCCTGATTAAACATTCTGGGACGTAGTATTTATTAATGCTGGTTGGTCCCAACCTCTTCGAATCTCGGTTACTCCCATGAGATGGTTTCAGTGTTGAAAAACAATCAAATCATCGAATCTTGAAGTGTAGTATAGAGCCCAGCCCGGCGCTTTCTCCTTGATGTTCCCAATATTCGAAATCCCAATAGGGCTACAATGATCAATATTAATAGGACTGTCGCGGCGATTAGGTACCATTTAAGGCGAGGATTGTTGCCAAAGACATCCACGTTCATTCCAAAAACTGCCTAGAATAGATTCAGCGAGTGCCGCAGTTTGAGGAGTTGCAATGAGCACTAACAGCCATGAGTGAAAGTGGGAGAAATATGAAAATAAGCCAGGCGATTCTTCTGATATTTTCGCCCTGGTGTATCATCGCCTTCGCTTCTTCAAGTGTTGCTGTATTCAACATCTGCTTGAATCAGATACAACTCTGTAAGGAGCAAGAACCAGAAGAATTTACCAAGTTGAGGAGGTCTTTGTTCTTTTCAAGAAGTTTCAGCTTGATCCTCTCTTCTAACTCTTCGAGCTCAGACCTAACGGGTACACAAATAAGTGATGTGTATTAAAAGGATCTATATACTCCATGAGGCTCGAGTTAAAGCTCCTTTTCTTCGTCGGGGCTTGCTTACTTTGCAATTGGCAGCCATTTTGGCTGTGCATATCTTCTGGAGGCGTAATTGAGGCGATCGATGGCAGCCAGCATTGATTTTGTCTGCGAAAGTAGAAGATTCCACGTTGTTTTGTCTTGCAACAGCTGAGCTGCATGTTCCGAATATGTTGGGTCCATCATGATATTCTTTTCCTATTCAGGAACGTTAAGGTTCGATCTTACCCACCTGACCTGGTGTTCTTACCACTACTCCCGCGTGCCACTCTGCTGCTTTAACAAGCTTTTCCAAATCCAGAATAAAGACACTGAAAACATCTTCCAGTAATGAAGTTACGGTACCTTGGCCATCCCATATATTGTATGTGATCAGGGGAAACCTCTTGTGGGAAGGGTAGTCTGATATGAACAGCGTAGTGCTATGGGGAACGAGATTACCTAAGGTTTTCTCCAACCTAACACAGCATGAGAATCTACGCTTGAAAGCAGACAGTGTTCGCCCCTTCCCAGGAGCTGCAAGTCTAAATAGTTCAATGCCTTCGTTTTCTCTAAAGAACGGCTTTCCTTTTTTTGGGCTACTGAACAACTTTAGAAGATCAAGTCCGATGAAGCAGCGAGATGCGTCTGACTTATGTTAGAAAGTTGCCGTGTATTTCTGATATCACTAGTTCCTACAAATTTTCTCGTCCACACGAATGATGCTCTGTAATCGGTTGTCCATGCTTGAGCTGTCTCCCACCGTTGAAGCGCTATGCGCCCAATCCAAGAGACCCACGCTGATGTCAAACTTTGATGCAATAACGGAAAACATCCAGGAGGAGCATCTTTGCATGTCCCTACAGTGTTCAGTACACAAGGAGCGACGTTATAACTAGCCACTCACAATACTCGAGCTTGGTGATGCTAAAAATGGTTAGAACTTAAAGTTCAACGTATCGTAATATCATTCTTGGACATACACCATTCAAACAATTTCTCAGAGCAATGATATCTTTGCAATTTTTTATCCGCGCCTGTCTGCGCGTGGACTTTCCAGGCGCAACCGGAGCTGGATCCAATACCAGGACATCCGTGTTCAAATCAATGACGGTGACAAAAGGTATGGCATCTTTGATGGTACAGGAGTCTGGCAAATAGTATGCCATAACACATTCCTTTACTGGAGAGACTTCAAGCTGTGTGGTGTTGGGAATAGAGGGTTTGTGTAACCTGGAGCGCGGGTACAAATGGTGAACTTTCGCACTGATGATCGATTGAATATTTCCAAAACTCTACAATCAAGTCGGTACAAATACTTATAAACGATACAACAACCTCTCGCTAGCACTGTACATTGTATTGTATGAGTCTCTCAAAGCCGCTCGGTCGGACCTCATATCCGGACTACTATATGAACCGTGGTGGAAGGCAACTCATGTCGACCTAGTCATGAAAACACACGAGCGTATTCAACGGGCCCAAATGAAATTCATATCTTTTGGTGCTATGAGTTGTTATTTTCCATATCTCGAAAGTTTGGTTCTTCTTTTCATCCGATGATGCGCTACTCAATCTGAGACTACATGGATTAGGATATATATTGCTGTCGTATGAGGCTGAAGAATAAGCGACCTGCCATAACCTCAAACGAACCAACATTAATATATACCAGCCTATAATGACAGCCCGTTACCGCAGCTTTTCTAACCCGGTTCAGGTTTCTACGTTAATGCCATATAAGATTCTTATTTTGGATGCCAAGCTCCATCTGTGACAAGACTGAGCCACGGATCGAATTGTGTCAAAAGTTCTGATACAGATAAACTTAATCTGGCTAGGACAAGATGTGACTCTATCTATTAGCCTGCGGAGGGCTTAGTAATTTGATATATATTTCTCTTCCCCTCGTCGCTTAAACTTGTCACATCTCTCTTCAACGATAACGACGTGAAAATCACCCTTAATTTGCCTCAAATCTAAATACCCTCAGGCTCGTGTCCATGCGTAGATTGTGACGCCGGGTAGTAAACATTTTCAGAGACTGGAGCGTATGCTTCCCATTCAGCTTTGCAGCTCGAGTGTTGGAAAATTCACCACGGATCTGGCGTGAGGATACTTAGCACAAAACATTAAACAGAACGACAGGACTCCGTATACTATGGTTCTTGTAATTGGGAATTAGATTGATTGAAGTTCTCTGATCTTGTTGCTCTGGAGTAGAGGAATTTCCTTGTTATATATATCCTAAGTTATCTACTTTTACGTTCTAACGAGCTTTGAACGCTACCCGTCCCGTCCACCCCAACTCGTTCTTTAGAGATACTAGGACCAATCTTCTGGTTTTATCTTCCTGTAGCTGTGGGCTACATATATACTCACCCATTCACTTAAAAGTGAGGCTTTATATAGTATTCCCCACAACTCTCCATACGAGACCTTCAACAATATAAACTATTCAAGTCAAAATCCCGCTCTCTACTTCACTATAGTAAGGGGCTCTCTTTCTATCAGACCAGAACTTGCAGGCTAAAACCACAAAACGCGAGGAGTAGCTAAGGCAGGTTGGCTGGCACCAGCACGGGTGAGTCGAGACAACTAGATCAAAAGTTTTCACTTCTATCAGGCATTTCATTGAATTTCATGATTTTGCACATAAGAGATCTTATTGTTCTGCTTTTAAATTGTGCAATTCGCGTTTGCCAAATGATAAGCATGAGGAAGTACATATTGTGTCCCGCTCCAAATTCACCGCGAACAGGTAGTGCGCTCCCGCCGTGCTTTCCCACCGCAACCTGACTTCTCCAACACGCGCGTCAACCACGGTGAATTTTGTAGACAGCCACCAAGAATCCCGTTAGGTGAATTGTATTTCAAAAAAATGAAAGGAACTCGTGACCTTCAACAAACCGTTCCACTGCCTTCCACAATTCGCTTCTAGTTTCATAGTTCCATCTCATGTTAGCAAACCTTTGATCTCATTCGCATTCTCCATCTACAACCTTTCTTATTACCTCCCCTCAGCAATCAAAATGGCGGAAGAACACGGTAGCAAAAACACACCAGAAGGCGATACAATGATTCCATCTCTGCGGTCGTCATCATATCCTCCAACTAGAACCTTAAAGTTTGGTTCTCCAACCTCTATCGCCCCTAGCCGAGCTCTGTTTTTTCTTGATCGTCGACCGGAGAATTCGCTCTTCGATAATACCTCTCCCCGCAAGATATCGATTCCAAAGGCAGGCTCTACTCCAGCTGAAGCTGTAGCTCAATCCGGACGTGCTACCACAACTGCAAGCTCACTTCTTTCGACCTCGAGAACTGCAGAGACTTCTACTCCGTCTGGAAAGCTCACCACCGATACTAGAGGAAATGGTGGACCAAGCAAAACATGTGAAAATCTCATGCAGCAACCCTTAACGCCCCTTTCATCTTTTCGCTTCGTTCCATCTTCACCATTCACTGTAGGCACCACGCTACCTCCAAACAGTAGCTCTGATCCAGCAGCCGATTCGTCTCAATCTACAGGCTTTTTTGCTTTCCGCTCTTCAAGTCTGGTTCCGAGCTCAACTGGACGTTCGCGTTCTACATCAGCATCGAGTGCTGCAGCTCCAAAGAGATTCAAACCTGCTGTCAACCTTTCTTCTAACAACCAAACCGGAATATGCAATGCGTTTGGCAGCCCTGCTCCGAAGAGAATCAATTTTGCTGGCAATGCAACTGGTATTGCTACTAATGGACTGAGCGGATCAGCCAATGTCTTTGGAAGCGCTGCTGCTCTGGCCACTTCCAGCGGAGGTTCTCAGTCTAGAGCCGCTAAAGACAAGGAGTATCAGCCAGCGGCTCCAGGAAAGCGAGTTTCTCGTCCTAAGCTGTTCAAGTAAGCCACTGACGAAAATCCGGCAGAGTGGTCTATCCATACTAATAGCTGTGTACAGATCTGGAGATGATTTCGTCACCTTTCTTATTGGTAAAGAGGGATCAGAAAAGAAATTTCTCATCCATAAGTCATTTGCATGCCACTATTCACCCATCTTGAAGAGAGTTCTGGGATCCTCGGAAGAGAGTCCGGTAGTTCACCATATCAAGGACACCTCCGAGGAAGCATTTTCGCTCCTCTACCAGTGGATCTACGAGCAAGCACTGGACGATGCATGGGACAGCGAGGTCAACAACCAGCAGGCAGCCCATCTCATCATCGAGCTCTACACCCTTGCTGAAAAGCTGCGAATCCCCCGGCTCCAGAACTTGGCCATCGAGTATTTCGAAGAGGTCCTTAGCCGGCCCATTGATCGTATCGACAACTTGGTTTCCTATTGTTGGGAGAACACCAAGGCTGGGAGCCCTCTTCGACGCCTCTTTGTTGATCTGCAAACTTGGGATGTCGGAAAGGACGAGCTTGTCGGCCGAGTCAAGCAGATGCCGAGGGAGGTTTTGGAGGATATGGTATTGTCATTGAAGGATAGATGCGAAAAACAGAGCAGCTCCCTGTCCATGCACGTTAGAAATATTGCAGACTTTTACGCCAACGATATGGAGTGAGCAGTATAAGCAGGAGGAAAGGCACGATTAAAAATTTACGGATATTCTCTGAAGGTTTCAGACTGCATCACTTTCAACTATGGAGATAGTTCAGAACACGTAGCAAAATGTTAAACAGTTTGCACATTTGAGAGTTGAATGATAAATTGATTGCTTGATTGATGACTAACTGAGATGTTATAAAGAAATATTCTAACGGCGTTGAAATAAACAGAAGAACGTCAACAGTTGTTATGATACACTGTGATAACTTTCCAGTTCCAGGTATACGGGATAGGATCTCGTAGAAACGGAAGGATGCTGGCTGTTTGTGCTAGGATTAGCTCCAGGTCCCGGGTCAAAATCCAGGTCAGGGCAACCTATTTGGTCCGAAGGTCTTATGCTTTCAGGTGAGTAGTGAGAGTGACCAGGTAAGAGGTAGGAGGCGGAGGTGAAGTGGAGGATTGGGACATACGTACCGCCTGCTCGAAGTCCCGTTGGCCTGCGAACTAGTCGCATGATAATTCGTATCGTGAAGTAGAGGTAGGCATGATAAGGTATGCGGAAAGCGTTATACGTACCTCACAATTTCAGCGTCAAAGCGAGCAGATATACATGACCCTATAAACCCTCACCAAGCTTGATCAAAGAATTTGACACATAAGACGAAGAAAGTAGATGCCTTCTGACCCCAATGTCCGCTGCAATTCCTGCCCACTCTACCCATGCAATAATTCCTTCATATACAGACAGCTCCCCGTACCGTGATTCCCTGAAGTGAAAAAAGCTAACTCTATGATGCAATCTGCATACTTGCATTGTGCAATGTTATTTACAGCATTTCTGAATCCTCTCCTGTAAAAGCCTCTCCTGAGTTGAAGTGGTGGTGTTGCGTGTAGGAGCCGTACCTGGAAGAAAGTTAGCATCAACCTGATCAAGGATTGTGGCGCAGATATCCATGTCATGCATACTGGTTCTCCATAGCCTGTTGTCTTTGCTCGACCAGCTTTTGCCAATCTCCCCCAAGGTTGTTGTAGTTAGTGGTTTCTGTGGTGTTGTAAACCGGATCTGTTGATGATTGATACTTAGGTCCACCGACAGCAGCGCCAAAATGAGAGTAAATATCTTTCGAAGGGACAGATGAGCGTTCATACTCTCGCTGAGCGAGTGCTTCGTATCCTGAGGTCATGTATGGCTCTGCGTGTCCAGACCACCTACCATCTCCGCCTTGAATTGGGGTCATGGGCATTGGCGTTGCACTGCTGTCACTCATAGTATCCTCGGTCTCCATGCCCTCACTGCTTGTTCGTGACATCCGCTCTTCCATCATTTGACGCTCATATCTAATCTTAGCTAAAGCTTCTTCTTGTTGGAAAGTGGTTGCTGGACCAAGGGCTTGTGCTACAGCTTGTCCGCCGTAGTTAGGTGGACAGATTCTCCAAAGCTCGATCAGTCTCATTTGTTGACTTGCATCAGCACTTCTGAAGAGATCGATCTGCGAGGGGAAGAGAGTGGCATAATCCACGCCATGCCTACCAAGAATGATCTCTGTTGTCAACTGGTCTGTCTGGGGAGGCTCGGACGCTGGGCGTGTGGGTGGTTGTTGAGCGACGAGGTGAGCAGAATGATGGTAATGCTGGGAGATCGAGTAGACAAAGGGGGTTTCGGGTTCTGCTGCTGGGGGAGGTGCAACGTAAGGATCGAGGGAGAGATTGCGAGAGAAAAGAGTGGCTAGGTCCTCTTGGGTTGCCATGTTGGCTGGTTAGATGGGTTCAAGACCTTTGGATAGATTCTGTGGGAACGGTTAGCCAGGTGAACGTGCTATGGTCATGCAGCCTACCGTGCTGCAGGTGTTCAAAGTGAGAGAAAATCGGTGTTCGCTTTGGTAAGGTCTAGTCCTGCTTTGCTTGTACTGTAAAGAGTATGTGTAGAAGAGGAAGATTCTGGGATGTAGGCAACGCCTCTTTTGAGTCAGATATGTGAGTGAGTGTGCAGGTTACTCGAGAAAGAGCGGTAGCAGACTTGGGGACAAATGCAACAGTTTGTTTGCTTTATTATTCTCTATGCTAATTACTTGGAGACGATCTTGCGAGACTAAGTCCAGAGTCCAGAGTCCAGAATCCAGGGGGAGGAGCGACAGAGGAGGTGGAAGAGGTGGAGGAGGTGTTGCTGAGATAACAAGAAGAAGAAGAAGAAGAAGAAGAAGAACAAAGAGGAGGGTTGGCTATTGACGCGGAAGTTCAGCCAACACAGGCTGCGTTTATTCTTTGTGAAGGTGAAAGAGAAGAAGAAGAACAAGAAGACGATGCGGTGCGGTGCGGTGTGTCGGTGTGTTGTTAGTGTGTGAAGTGTTGTGTTGTGTTGTTGAGGAGAGTGGTACCGGGTTTACTGTACAGTACAGTAGTGAAGTGGAACCGGTGGGGAAAGGAAAGGAGAGGAGAGGAGGAGGAAGAGGGGGGAAAGTTAAATACTGGTGGTACTCACTCACTCACTCACTCACTCACTCACTCACTCACTGGTAAAGTACATACAGCAGTACAGTCAGTAACCCCTCACTCATGGATCCATGGATGCGGAAGTGATGACCAACGCCAACAAATAACAATGCCCAAATCTCTCCCCTTTTGAAACACTTTTCTATACGCGCTAGCATGCTTTGAGTTGGGTATAAGCTAATGCGACCCAATAATTCAGAGCACGAGGAGAGGAGACAAAGAGCCAGCTGACCAGATGAAATCAATCTGTACTTCGTACATTACAGTACAGTACATTACATATTACATTACATTGCTGTACCAGCTAAGATGATATACAAAAGGCAATCAATCTACGCTAGCGCTACTGCAGGACGGACGGTACGTGTGGAGTACGGCGTACATCATAGATTCATAGATTCATAGATTCATAGATCCATGTATTTATATATTCACCCATTTGGTCTAAATTAAAATATCAAAAACAAACCCCCAAAAGCACACATTCTTTAAATATGTCATGAAGCTGCTCAAGCTCCAGGTCATTGCTTCTCACCACTTTTGATATCATGTGATAGCTGCACGTGATAATGTGTATCTTTCGGCCTTGTTGCCTTACCAATAGCTCGTTCCAAACGCGAGGCCCTTGAAGCCTGAAGGCTGAGCTGCTACAGTAATAAAGTAAAGCTTCCTAATCCACACAACCTCAACTCAATTCTCTCCTCTTGAGCCTCCAAAACCTCCCCCCTATAAATCTAACATTATGGTAAGCTCCAAAGGTCTCTTTGTTTTAGCCTCGCAGGTTGTAAAGCCACCGCAGCTCACCACTTCTATAGACTTCGATAGGTACGGGATACGATCTTACGAACTCGGTCTTCTCTCCAGACGGGCGAAACTTTCAGGTTGAATATGCAGTTAAAGCTGTAGAGAACGGAGGCACATCTATCGGAATTCGCTGCAAAGATGGTGTTGTGCTAGCAGTTGAAAAGGTCATCACCAGTAAACTCCTGAAGGCTGGAGCAAATAAACGCATCGCGACAATTGACAGACACATGGGTGCAGTACGTTCTATCCCGGCAACCCCAAGTAGATAATTTCTAATTTCTAATTTTGATATACAGGTATCATCAGGACTTGTCCCAGACGGAAGACACTTTACCTCCCGAGCACGAGAGGAAGCTGCCAGCTGGCGTAAAGTCTACAAGTCTCCCATCACAACCGCAGATTTGGCAAGTCGTATGGGAGGATACATGCAAGCATATACTTTATATTCGAGTGTTCGACCCTTTGGTGTTACAGCAATTGTTGCAGGATGGGACTCGGAGCTCGAACTACCAGTGGATGGTCAGGTAGGAAGTGGACCTTCCATTGGTTCGGGAGGTAAAGCCGAGGACAAAAAATACGGCGGACCAGGGCTCTACATGATCGAACCAAGCGGATTATACTGGGGATACTATGGCGCTGCTACTGGTAAAGGACGACAAACCGCTAAAGCAGAGCTGGAGAAGTTAGATTTGGCTGCCGGGAAATTGAGCCTCCTTGATGGTGTTAAGGAAGCTGCGAAAATCATCTACATTGCACATGCCGATAACAAAGACAAGGAGTTTGAGTTGGAGATGACCTGGATTAGCAACCTCGAGGGGCCAACCAAAGGAAGGCATCAGGAAGTACCTAAAGAACTTCTGGATGAGGCCGAGCGATTAGCAAAGAAGGCCCTGGAAGGAGACGATGATGATGAAGAGGAAGCTAAGGATGATGACAAGCCAGCAGAAGACGACAAGATGGAGGAGTAGTTCTAAACAGAAGAACCACAATGTAATACCACCAGCAGCTTTACTTACAAGGCATACACCTGAAGCGAGAATAGATTCTAACGACGCTTTGCGGATCACTCTCCAGGAAGCTAATTGAGACTTATGCATCCTGTTCTTCGCTTTATTGCTCAAATGTGGTTAAGTAAAATGCTTCTACTTCGTATCAACAGTCAATTTGAGTTAGCCGAATCATGTAATGTCTTTTAAATCACGTTCCGACTACCAAGGTTGTCTGGAACTTGCATACACTAATATGTAATGTTTTCGATCACGTTTCGACTACCCGGCTTGTTTGGAACTCGCCTTGCATACGCTAACATGTTTTGGATCAAATCCACACTAACAAATATCCAAGTTACCTTTCTATTATAAATAAAAACTGGACTGACCGCCACAATATAAGTACAAAATAGTGTGGTAGCCCTCGAACTCATATTTACAATTTGATGAACGTTATCATGCCCCACGGCATCCAGGAATTATTACACAAATTTATACATGCACATCATTCTCATCATTAATTAATTAGAGTAGTAATTGTTGAGTCCAACACCATATAATGGATACACAGGGTATGGAAACTCGTCCTGGCGACGATCTGGCGATCATGATGGAAGCCATCAACACCTCAAATACGAAAGAGAATCTAATTCACCTGTCTTGTCTCGAAGCCCAATTACCGAAGCAGATACCACCACCCTCTAGAATAAGCAATCCGTTGCTCATGGCCATGCCTAATCTACAAGAACGCCCGCCACGATGGGGAGCCAGACAGAAAGCATGTGCTTTTCAATTAAAATGGGCGGCACGCAGTCATGGGCAAGTAAATCCGCAACTAGTCTTAAGCTTGTTAGAAAATAGTGGCTAATCCGTTATCCTATAGATGCCCAGTTGGGTCGGCTGATTGGGAGCTAGTATTTGATGAGAGGCATGAGTCTGAGCTTCATAATGAAGAGCTTCTGCTAGAAGTGAATGAAAACCAGTTGGAGACGAGATCCCTAGCTAAGATTCTACCGACGAGACGGACCTTTCTGTCCACGCAACCTGTCATAAGATATCCCACCAAGAAGAAATGGTCATCGTTAATTGAGGTAAAAGAGCTGGAATTTGGTTTCGAGACTGAGACGACGGTGACTTGGGGTCAGGAGATATTTGGGCATGAAAATCACTCCCCAAAAATCTCAAATTCAGACGACTACAACCAGTTCTACGAGTAAACAGCTGCCCATATGTCGAGAAGTAATAGATGGACTTCTGTAAATTTCCTCTTCGTTATGAGGATTGAGGAAAACGCTAAACAGAATTTAGAAAGCATGGTGCGTGTATTCGAGAAATTAAGGTATTGTATTTTTTTGTATCTGGTAGAGCCTCTCAAGTATGTTGAGTTCACTGCACCCTCCTGTTCTGGCCAAAGCTAATGAGCATTTTGGTAGAATTCAGGACGCCAAATGTACTTGCAATAGAACTTCAAATATGAGAACATAGATATATGTCTCCTACTGCGTGTGCTTACTCCCCTAATTTACGAGTTTGTATTGCGATTCATTTTGAAACGGCACCTTGCTCTGACTGATCTGCATCATTTTGTAGGGCGAACTCCCTGCTGCAACCTGCTCCTCTGATGGAAACTCGTAAGTTTTGCACATAGCATTGTAATATGTATATGCTATACACGATTAGTTCTTATGTACAAGAGTTCAAGAGGTAAGGCGTGAATGTTTACCTTCATTCTCCTCCAATTCCTTAAGAAAGTTTGCATGCGAGACAACGAGAATCTCAACATCATCCTCGGGACTCCTGCGTGGCTGGAGTTGTATATGCTTCCACATTGCCACCGGCCCTTGCTCTGGCATAAGCATGGCAAGTTGCCCAAGCTGCCACAAGTCCTTCCTTACTTGTTCGACTCTCGATTTTGCATTCTGCTTGCCATCATCCGACTCCCATCCTGGAATCGCCAAGTAGTGATCAATAGCATATTCATAGCGGAAAGATCCGCTTGTAAATATGCCAGGCGTGCCAGTATTAACAGTTCCTGTCCCAATCTCTCGTAGCTTCGGCCACGCGATTATCTGGAGCCCACCGGGTCTTCTACTGCTCTGAATAATCGGCGCGCAAGCTGTCAAAGCAGTTTCGATGGTCCGTCGCATACTCGAGCAGAGGATGTAGTTGATTCGTCCCATGGGCTCAAAGTGCTTCCGAAGATATTCTGCTTGTTTGATGCCGAGCTCAGTAAGCTGAGGGTCGGGCGTGTCTTTCTTGCGGTTTTGGCGAAGATTGTGCTCTGCCTAGGTATGAAGCACTCATATCAGCGAATGATGTAGTTGTGCATTTTAGAATAACTTCTCACCTGTGCGTGACGGAGGCAATGTATAATGACTTTGCCCTTTCGCTGAGGTACCACACAGGGAGCCTGAATGCCATCACTTGCTGTAGTTTTATCCTCCGTCTTCGACTTTCTGTGGAGAGATCCTCGTCTTGTGATATCATCGTGATCAGATACCTCCGACACCGTTATTATATTTGCTGATTTGTCCACGGTCTCTCCGTCTTCGTCTATTAACCTGCTAGTTTCCATGTTTTGGGCGGGTGGGTGATGTAAATCTGTTCGTTGTGGTGCTTTGAAGCTGGTATTGCAGGATGTAGAGTCTGTCTCGGGATCTTTGCTCCTCCCATGCATCACATAGTAAGTAGCCTTGTCGCGGGTGTTTCTACGCGTTGATGATACACCACAAATAGCAAGTACTTGCTTGCTTGCTTGTTTGTCAACCAAGTAGTGCGACTGTTGTATATCCGTCTTGAGAAAGCGGAATTTCACGTTCGGCCTCACTAGCCGTCAAGAATATATTCAATATTCCGCCTACTAAAAAGGAAACGCAACATGTTCGAGAACGACTTGTAGAATGTCACCAACCTTCATCTATCTGTGTGCTACGGCGATGGAGAAACATGGAAGTCCACCGTGAGATCAATATGGTACCCTCTACTACTGTGACTGGCATCACCGTCACCCAGCTCATAGGTAGCCTCTGAGCCCAAGAAAAGGATGCTTAAAAGGATGAGAATGAAGCAGCAGAGATTGGCAGGTCACGATTTGTTCGGCCTCGGCGAAATCCATACTAACCCTTACCTTTCCTCGAGACTATATTCGTGCCACAGAGATGAAGAGAAGCACTTGATATTTCGATTTCACACTCGCAGGAGGCTATATTGGATCATATGATATTAAATTGAGGATGCACCCTATATCATAGACCCATCCCGGTCCTATATAACAGGCTTCAAAGCCTAGGAGACATGAGTCTCGAAAATAGGTTGAGAAAAACCATCAAATATGTACAAAAGGGATTTCGAGAAAGGAAAGTGAATAGGCGCCACAAGATGGCCGCCGCTATGTACAAAGTAGGTGGGTGTGAGAAGTTTAGGAGCAGAATCAAATGGGCGTGCCCATGAATGTCGAACCGGGTCTTTTGAACTGGTTATTGTGCTTATGCGATAAAACGCTTCCCACATGGCTGTCCAGGTTTTCCGCAAATTGGCTCAGGCTCGGGCTCGGGTTGAGCATCACGCCCACATGGTTGACCAGGTTTCCCGCAGATTGGCTCAGGCTCGGGTTCCGCATCACGGCCGCATGGCTGTCCAGGTTTACCACAGATTGGCTCTGGCTCTGGCTCTGGCTCTGGCTCTGGAAGAGGAAGAGGAAGTGCTGCAGAGCGTCAGTAAGCGTGGATGGAGGGACTCGAGATCAAAAAAGGCATTCAAGAGAGAAAATAACTTGCCATCACGACCGCATGGTTGTCCGGGCTTTCCACAAATTGGCTCAGGTTCCGGGATAGGAAGTGCTAGGTGGTTTATAGTTAGCAATTGTTATGGGAGGAGAACGAAGGAGCACGCTTACCGTCACGTCCACATGGCTGTCCTGGCTTGCCACATATAGCGAGAGCAGAGACTGAGGATACTGCGAAGATGGCAGCGATGATCGAAGTGGCAAACTTCATGTTCTTGAGCGAATGGATGATCGCGTTGAGAGATTATTCTTTGTAAGTGTCTTGAGTGTTTTCAAGTATATGTCGATTTTCGAGTTGCGAAAAGGCATAATGGCAAATGGGAGATGCGTTTCCTTTATAGCTGTTTATTTAGAGGCATTATTGAAGTTAGGAGTTCTCAATAGGTCTGTAGGATGAATAATTGTAGTTTCAAAAGAATATCCACAAAGGTGGTGGTTCCTATTGAGGTCCTCAATAGGAAATCAGAATAGGATCAATAAAGAAACCGCAATCATACAACAGCCTAGCAACATCACCAGCTTACTTCTTGACAGTTGTTCAATGTGTATCTAACTCGCTAACCATGATAGCCGTAAAATGACATCCAAATTCCATTTTATTGAGATTACTTATGAGATAGCAGCTAAGGATGCTTCACAGCCGAACATGATTTACCCTCCACATCTACCTACAAACTCATGTAGAGAAAGAAACACAAAACAGCTAAGCAACGCGAGAGACACCATGGGCTTCAAAAAAAATCTCCTAGTGTACTGATGGCATGGTTGGTGGCGCTGAAGCGGGATTCTAGATTTGGAAGTTCAATGGAGACTGACCGTAGCTTCTAAAGACCTTGTCTAACTAAAGAAGAAACGAATTTGTAATGAACACCCTGGTCACAAGGACTTCGTTGTTCTAGTGATTGAAATTAGGTGGCAATTTGCCTATTCAACCCTCTTTTAAGGCTAGTGCTTGGTATTGAGATGTTTAGCGAGACTCTCAGTGACCTTCATGGGGCAAAAGAAGATGAATGACAAGGGCTTCAAGAGGGCTTCTAGACCCTGTGAAAATCGAAGTCACGCCAATCAAATAGTAAAAGCTAAGAGAAACTAGGTGCCGAAATGCTCTGCTCCTTTGGATAGAAATCAGTGGAGGGTTTAATCTCACGTGACGTTATTTGTGGTGTTTCCTTATTCCCAATGAGTCTCAAATCCACGCAGAAGAGATCATTGCCCCATAAGTGGTCTTCCCTTCAACAAGAAACTCCCTCGTGGTAAGTCGTGTGAGACGGAGCTGACTATATTTCCATGAGTGCTCTGATGAGTGGTCTGATGAGTGCTCTGGAAATCCGATCTTACACAGGTAGTAAATAGTATGCAGGCTATTTGACTAAGGCATGCTCCGTGGCTTCAAGAGATATCCCAAACCCCGTGGTTAGGTAATGATATAGTATTGGGCAGCCGTGGTCTGTTCGTACATGAAGATAGATCTTGCACCTCTTCTTGTAGCCGTGTCCATCAATAACATACGGATACAGATGGTTTGATAGTTTGGTAAGAACTACATGTCCCTCAGATACCCTGCTCCCAACGTAGAATAAAAGGGATGGTTGCTGTCTTCCACTTGGTATAGAGGAGGTTAGAAAAGGGTTTGGCTGAAAAGGGCCGTGCCGAGTACTGTAGCAAAAATTGTCGTGCTGCTTACATAATTTCGACTCCAGCCGTTGTTACCCAGAAAACCTTCAAGGACACCAAACAACCAACCAAGCTCTTCACTCTCAATTCCCTCCGCACACTTTCAAAATGCTGATGCGTAGCTCTGCCAGGTCGGCGCAAGTATGTCATTCCATATGTCTGCTATCAATGGCATCGTAACCTGCTAACAACGCTTATCAGGGCCTTTTGCGAACCGCCCAAACATCATCACGAACCTTTGCTACAGTGCAATCGGTATGCAATGCGCCTGTTTTCCGTTAGATAACACACCTCTGACTTATTAAACTACAGGATATCTTCAAGCCTACAAAGTATGGGGGTAAATACACCGTTACCTTGATTCCTGGAGACGGAATTGGTGCCGAGGTTGCGGATTCTGTCAAGACGATTTTCAAGGCCGATAACACACCAATCGAATGGGAACAAGTTGACGTATCTGGTGTGGCAACTGGTGATAAACACTCCGAAGAATTGTTCCGCGAGTCAATTGCCTCTTTGAAGAGAAACAAGCTTGGATTGAAGGGCATCCTACATACTCCTGTTGAACGATCCGGTCATCAATCTTTCAATGTTGCTTTGCGACAGGAGCTCGACATCTATGCATCCGTCGTCCTCATCAAGAACATCCCAGGTTACAAGACACGCCATGAAAATGTGGACTTTGCCATTATCCGTGAAAATACTGAGGGCGAGTATTCTGGGCTAGAACATCAATCTGTTCCTGGCGTCGTTGAATCCCTCAAGATTATCACCCGCGCTAAGTCTGAGCGTATCGCCAAGTTCGCATTCAGTTTCGCTCTTGCCAACAACCGCAAGAAGGTGACATGTATCCACAAGGCCAACATCATGAAGCTTGCAGATGGTCTTTTCCGCAACACCTTCAATGCCGTCGCCAAGGATTATCCCACCCTTGAGACCAATGACATGATTGTTGACAATGCTTCTATGCAATGTGTCTCACGACCACAGCAATTCGATGTCATGGTCATGCCTAACTTGTATGGAGGAATTTTGTCTAACGTTGGGGCTGCTTTAGTTGGTGGACCTGGTATCGTGCCCGGCTGTAACATGGGCCGTGAGGTTGCTGTATTTGAGCCAGGTTGCCGTCACGTTGGTTTAGATATCAAGGGCAAGGATCAAGCTAACCCAACAGCTATGATTCTGTCTGGATCTATGCTTTTAAGACATCTTGGTCTTGATGAGCATGCAAACCGCATTTCCAAAGCTGTTTATGATGTTATCGCTGAAGGGTAAGATTCATTATCATAGATACGAGACTCCTTTGTTGTAGACTAGAAAGCTAACAAACTTGCAGAAGAGTGCGTACTCGTGATATGGGAGGAGAGAGCACTACGCACCAATTCACCCGTGCCGTTCTTGACAAGATGGAGCTGGCTGGTTAGAGAAGAGTATTGTATAGAATGTCAATTGTACTTTAGTTTGCATTAGCCGGTGCCTGCCTTGAGCTTATTCCAATCACATCAGTACATGGATTGCAGGCAAATATAAATTTTGGTCGCGCATCGAATTGGTCTTTATGCTTTACTCCCTGGTAATGCTACATACAACTACCCGTTTATCGAAATATTCATTTGCCGATAGATTCAGACAGAAGCAAAAGCACCACTTTCTCAATGTATCCTCAGGGTCATACTTCAATCATGCTATTTTGTTATATCCGATATCATCTATCACACTATCATTATCTTTGAATCATTTATTCTTTGACATTTTTTTCTTTTTCTCATATTATCACTTGAATATTCATATTAGGGTCTGTATGTACTTAAAACTATTGCCATCTTATGGTACAAGTAGTCATTCGCTCTACTAGGTTAATTTGACAGTAACTACCCCCTTTGCGGGGACCGTCACAGTTACAGCTCCGTTAGCTAAAGTAGCTGAAGTAGAAGCAAACTTGCTTGCCTGGTTAGTGAACCATGCGGAGGCTGCCTTGGGCGAGAAGCCACTAAATGACACCTTCGCAGAGGCACTAGCGGTACCACTGTTGGTGAATATCGCAACTACCGAGCCATCGGTGTTCTGGAAAGCACCAATAATGACATTGCCAATGGAACCAGAGGTCGCAACACGAATGGCTCCTGGACGGATGTGACGGGACCACATAGCAAAGGCCCAGAAAATTCCAGAAGTCGTTACTGTGGTACCGTCGGTGGTGTCTAAAAGATGCAGTGCCGACTGAGTTTGCTTGACCTCAAAGCCCTCCCAAAAGAGATAACCGGATAGCTGGGCATTGACCATAGCCACGGCAAGCTTTTGAGCCCATGCGAATCCCTCATTGGCCGCGCCGCTACTATACCAAGTCGTTATGAAGGCTCCACTTGGGCCGGCTTCGGTATTCCACTTCGGCAGGGTGGTCTGGCTGAGAGGAGTGGTGGCATCAGAAGAATAGCTATGAGAGGTGATAAGGCTGAGATATTTTGTTGAGCCACCAGAAACAAGGGCAGATGTGTAAGTGTTCTGCTTACTCCACCCGACGGCATCGCAGCAAGTAAGCTTGGTCGTGAGCCCTGCCGCTTTCACCGTGTTGTAAAGGATGGGGATAAAGCTAATAGCTTCCGCTGCATTGTCGCTGATTTGCATTTGCGAGTACGATGTTTGCCAATCTGGCTCATTTAAAAATCCCAAGTGCGTGACGGTAATTCCAGCTGAAGCGTAAAGCTGGACATACTTGACGAGCAAGTTTGCGTATGCTTGCATCCAGTTTCCTGATGAACACGTTCTACCCTGGGCACCACATAGATACCTGTTAGGATCATCAGTACTCTGCTAATAACAATGGCTAATCTAATAACTCACCCAGGTGTTGACTCGGACCCGCTTGTTTTCATGAAACCCGGAGCACTCCAAGCATCCGCATAGATGGTCTTCACACCATAACCAATTGCCTTCTTACTGAACCAGACCTGGCCTTTGTCATTACCATCCCACACGTATTTGGGAGTTCCCGATGGAGATCCTGGACTGGTTGGCAAGATGCTATCACCGCTACCCCCAGAGCCAATGCGATTTCGAATTATCGAGAAGCCAGCACCAGCTGTAGTACTGAAGAGTAAGTCTAGAGCACGGTTCTGAACTGTAGCACCTGAGTTCTGGAATTCTGTCGCTCGGCCGAAAGCCTGAGAGATGCCAAATCCGTCAATGGTTTGATACTTAGTGGCGACGTTGACGGTGATTGCTGTCTGTCCGGTAGTTAAAACCACCAGGTTAGCAATAATGGCTAACTTGCTGAAGATTGTCATCATCTCTGTTGCGAATTTGATTCAATTTCTCTTCTTAAACCATTTCGGAATAATAAAGATTGAGCCTTTATATTTACCATTTTTGTCTTTTAGACCACCGAGTACGAGTCACGGAAATACTACATGCGATTCCTTCAAAGGAGCGGAATATCTACAGAAATGAGCAATTTCGGCATTGATACTCCGCGTGTTCAACAATCGCGAGGCTGTCATTCCTGAAGGGGTAAATCTCGAGGGAACTGTAGAGTCCACCAATCAAGACTTCTAGTAGTTCATACCACACAATATTGTATATATTTCATCGTAGTAACATTGGGATCACCTATGGATAAAAGCTATACGTCCGATTTACCAAAAAGTTTACAACACGCAGTACGAACAAAAGCCGTTTCCATTATGTACCACACGTGATACGCCCCAAGTTTTAAACAGTTAGGATAAGCTAGTTGAAGTATTTTCAAAATCAATTGACTTACAACTTACAAATACAAGTGTTCGGTTTTATTCAGAATTTATCTGTAATAAAAGAGCTAGGATGTTATAAAGTAAGCGTTTATAACGATAATAATTCTCACATACTTTCTTCGCCTCAGTTGGATTTCTTTTGCGTCTTGGCCACAATTTTGTCTTCGGTATAGTATACTTCAAACGAAACTAATAATAATAAAGAATATCGTTATCAGTAGACTCTACTCTACTCTAGATAAAGAAGTGTCCAATAAAACAAGTGGCTTCGTAAAAATTGATTGGCTCTCTACGCACTCTATACCATTTATGGAAAAATACGGTCATACTTTTTAAAAGTTTACCACCAATCACTGACTTCATTTATGTAGTTTGAACAACAATTTTGTAACAACTTCAACTAACTGGAGTATCCGACCACCATAGGTTGTTTACACGGTCTCATTTGAGAAGCTGAGCATGTACTTTATGTAGCCTTTAATAACATTGCTACGGATTTTTTGGAGTTGAAAAATGGTATGTTCAAAGCGGTAGACTGGTAACTATGCGATCTTCTATTTTGTAAGTACTTTTATTTGAAGTGTTAGTTGATGGTATGGTCTATTTTTATATGGACGTCCCTCGGCTTACTGTGAACTGTTTGCAAATTACCGTGTGACATGAGCAGATAATGGATTTAGATAGTTACTACTATCGTGATCCTAGGTTTTCGGATAATAAACTTCCATATAGTTTTTAATTCTCCATCCAATCATTGTTATTGGTTGGTGTCCTTCTCCACTTGGTTCGGCAAAACTATTACTCCATTCAATTGCCGTGCGTTTAAGAGCTAACCACATCTCACACGACCTGCTCCCAGAAGGTATCCAGGAGATAAGAAGTTAAATCACTTGATAGGTTTAAGATACAGACAGAGCTTGTATTTTGTTCGAGGACAAACCTTTCTAGCAACTAGTATTTCCATTGTTGGTGCTCTACATCCTCGTTGTAATGGCCCCCACACGTCTTGCTTTCTTTGCTGAACAATCCTTCCCGTCTATAATCCTGAAAGCAATCAACCTCAAGGAATCTTGTCTACTAGATAATTCACCGGACTTTAGACAATGCTACTAACTTATTTTGCTATGACATTTTAATTCTTCCCAGTATCGTGAGGTTGGTAGTGTAGAGTCAATACATTCAAGCAAAATACCCAGTTCTCTCAGATACTGCTCAAAAAAGTCTCTGCCTGGCGTTTGGAGATAGTCTATAACCAACGGAAACTTGCTACAAAACCTGGCTTCATTATTTAACGTAGATATATTGTAAGTATCACCAGAAAAACTCTTTAATATAAATGTTTTCAGATGACCTTATTACTCAACATATTGATACAAATAGTATCGGTTTAGTAGGTTTGCGCTCACCTTTATTCCCAGTAACCGTTGTTGCAGGCTATTTGGATGTTTCTGTTGTATGCCCTCGAATACTTATATACATTTAGTTTGAACGGTTATGTCTCAGAGTGGAAAGTTCTCACATTTATGGCAATAAGTCATGAATATGAAACCAGTCCCTTATTGATGCATAGGTTTCCTTCCACAATAGCAATTATTATACTACAAACACTATAAGAAACGTTAAATTTAACCCTTGCCACTCTATGTGGTACCTTTTTCCAAGATCACGATCTCTTCTGCACGTGCAGTCTTTCAAACCTCTTACCCTCCTCTACCACTTTCAAATTTGCCATCATTAAACACCAATGAATCGTGAGCAGATAAGCTCTACAAAAGACACCGCGCCGTCAATAAAACTCCCTAGACGTCGATGCCTTAGCCAATCCCTGTTTAGGTAATCAAAGCTCCGGATTCAGAAACCTGCAAGATGTTTGATATACCTCTCAAGATTTTACTGTCGGAGAGCCAGAATACGTCACACCTTGCTATTATCTAAAACAGCTTTAGAGGGTGAAGTGAACTGTCACACGGTCTCTAACATACCATAAGAGTCATTCGATCTCAGACTAAAAGCAGTTCCAACATCTGCTAAATTACCAGTCAGAGAATTAAATCTAGGTTAGAAACTCAAGATGAAAATCATGCTTTGATCCTTTGACACCATACGCAACATAACTTGAAGCTACAAGATACAACCTAGTTTCGTTTAAAAAGCTCCACATGCCTTGACAACACGATAGAAACCGAGAAAGAGCCCTCGCCGCCACGTTCGTTACTTCTCGCTTCGTGAAAAGGAGGCTTTAGGCGAGGGTTGGCGCCAAGCTGTGCGACTGATCAGCTAGAAAGGGAAGATTACTTTGCAGAAGGAAATAAAAATGTGATTCAGGTAGTATCTATATCTTTCATTCCTTTGGTATCAACATGAATAACCTAGTAATTATACTTCAGAACTAATTATGTTGACCCTTCTTACAATACAACTCCAGGAAAATTCTCAAGCCATACACAGTATTCTGAAAGAGACAAAGATTCACAAGAAGTATGGCCGGGTATCATCTCTGTACTTTCCTTTGTTATACCCCGAATATTCTACACGATTTCTTCTTTTGTTGGTAGCATTTCGGTTAGTCTTGGACAACCTGGAGTTGACTTTAAGCAATAGTGCTTATTCAACATAAAATACAGTAACTAAGCCCTCATTCTGTAAGTGGAATCCACTTTTTCACCGTGCCTTTAGATGTATATGGAAGGATTTCACTCTTATCAAGATTAATGAGTATATGAGTTTCATACAAACAAATGTCTACCTTTTCCACGTGCTTGATTAAGGACACTTTCAAAGTGGCTCCACGTTTTTATTCTTCTGTCAAAGATAATCTAGTCCAATGCGGCAGTTCGCTAAAGTAAGACTCCAGTTTTCCCTATTTCACCAAACGCCAATCTCTGAGTTGCCTCTTAGAAAACAATCTTCCGTTTCCTACCCGTATATTTCGAGTTGCTCTTCACAACCTTTCCTTTGCGTTCCATCTGCTCCTTCTTTCCCATGATCCATGCCTTACTGCCCTTCTTCACTATTCTTCCTTTCTCTTTGTGCTTTCTTCTTGCATCTAAAACATCCACACCCTCCAATCCTTTCACTACTCCGGTGATATCACCTCCATCACCTTCTTTCTCACTCCCACCAACAGTCAACACTAAATACAGTTTGCTGTTCTTAGTTCCCGGATCATCTTCCAGTATTCCGGCACCAAAGCCAGCCTTAATAGCCGCTCCACTTATCATGGTTCTCTGCAGGTCATTCTTTGGGTAGAATTGACAGACAGCTCTTCCGCCTCTCTTCAGACTGGCATACAAACCATTGAAAAATCTTGATAATCGTCCAGTACTGCTTACATCACTACTTTCAGCGTTGCATAGCCACTGAATAGCACTAATCGATATTGCGGCATCAAAACTTCCAGCTCTAAAAGGTACACCTTGCCCGATATCTGCCAGCATAAGATCCCCTTCCACGTCTCTTTGCAAAGCAATATCCAGCATAGAAGCGGATATATCCATACCAACCCAGACATGTGGTCCACCCTCCTGAGGATCTATGGAGGTGAGAATCTCGCCAGACAAGCCAGATCCACATCCGACATCGAGAATTAGGGAAGGATCAGAGAGGTCAAGAAGTTCGAGAGCACGATTTGTCATCTGAGCCTGGATATTCTGTATACGGGAAGATGTCGTGTATTTCTTGGCTTCGGTGTCATTGTAGTGAAGATCCGGGGGGCTGGAATTTGTGAGAAACAGAGCTGTGGAGGGGTAGCGGGGGGTATTTACAGTGTATCTTCGGGGCGAGACATGATTGCTTCCAGTCCGAGTTGAAACTAGAGATGATTACCGCCTTACAAAGTTTCAAATAATGGTTTCTGGGTTATGCTGGCGCATTAGTTTTGAGCGGGTCTGTGTAGATTGAAAAGTTGTGAAATACGATTGTTCCAATTCCGAACTTTTTTTGAATCCGCATTTTGGTCTTGGCGCGGCTGCCGAAATCTGGGGAAACACGCGCCAAAAGAACACGTTCAACAAAGTTAAAGGGGCGACTTCACCAACACATACAACCAGACATGCAACGCTCATAAATCAACTTCAACATAATGTGGATTCTCCCACTCGTCGGGTACATTGGCATGGGCCTTGGGTTTGGCTTCCTCACCCTCGCCATAGGTACATTCAACCTCTCAAAGCATCCAAGGAAAGCTCGCTCATGATTACATAGCTTCCGGACTTTACTATCTATCCGAACTGGTAGAAGAACACACCGTTCTTGCGAAGAAATTCCTTACGCGATTGATATACTTTGTTATCGTAGTTCAAACCCTACTCTGGCTCGTGGATGGCTTCCCGTTTAAGCTCTCTCTTCTG
>Ga0247734_1000324_pt1 | contig 42310 bp, 28 predicted proteins | sample UWRJL103311B2_FD_180933 | JGI IMG/M metagenome (GOLD analysis project Ga0247734, IMG submission 180933) | Plant litter microbial communities from Arlington Agricultural Research Station in Wisconsin, United States - UWRJ-L103-311B-2 | ecosystem: Environmental > Terrestrial > Plant litter >...
CAGATTAGCGGTGTTCCGAGCGCCTGCAGAAGCTAGCGGCGCGACCCGTTCGGTATATCGTATGCCTGCTAACTATTATATAAGCTATATAGGCTTACTAAATACTAATGCTATTAAATTATAGCTAGGCCACTTTTATATAATAAAGATATAAATCCTTACTTAGTAATTCTGATTAATAAAGTAATAAATTACTACTATAATAGAATTAGCTTATTGTGGTGCTGGAGAAACAGTAAGAATCAGAGAGCGTAGGAACTGTGAGGTTTCAAAGGCAGAGTGATACAGTATTCAAAGATATCAATTCTTATCAATTAATCAAATCTTATAAAAACTAATCTCTACCCTGCTTGAGGCTCTGCTTCCCCTTACTTTATATCAAAGGCCAGTTAAAGCCTTATCAAATAGAATATGGGGTATTATAAAGCATTTATCTCACTTTAGTGCCATGATTTGCAACCTCTTCCTTTTACCGAACAGCTGACCCCTGGGTCAGGTGACCTTACCCAGCGCCTTATACAAGGCCCTGACAGATAGCTCGCTGAAGAGAATTGGGTGCCAATTCCCTGGCCCTCCTAGTTGAATAGTAGCATTGTTAATTACTAAATATATCCCCCTAACCTTAATCCTTTAGGGCGTATAACTTAATAGCTCATGCTTCTTTAATCTGCCCTGAATTGTTCCAAAGTTGCTATTATAAAGCATAAAATTGCTACCTTCTACAACAAAATCTGATTAGAGCCCGATTTATAACCTAAGATAAAACATTACAAGAACCATACTTGTATAGCATTTGTCCCAACAACAACAAAACCGCCAATTGCAAAAACACTATAAAAAGCCAGAAACAGCCCTTTTGAGATAGAGCTTGCCCATTCCTCAAGTTTGATTCCATCTAATTTGAACTGCTGTTCTATCATCTTTCCAAGTTTGATAATTTTGAAATATCTATTCAGCTCTAACACTTTGAAGCCACTCCACACATACTTGTGAGGAAAAGTAAAAATATTAAGCTTGCTCTCGATATATATTGTAAATGAGGCACCAATAAAGGTGGCACTAGATAAATGGGCAGTCAGTATTCTTTCTTCCACTCATGCTCCAAATTAAACGAGCAAGGGGATGAAAATAGTGGGAATGGATAGGGTGCTAGGGAAGAAGGGACGTTTGAAAAGCACCGAAGGAACAGAAATTCAAAGGACTGGTTCTACTTACAATGCCAGCCAGCTCATAGTCCATGTTCTCTGAGCCCTAGTACTACTTCCTGCATGAAAGCGCGTCAAGATCGCAATAACAACGCACGGAATAGGAGCCATGATATAATTTATGAAGAAAATGGCAATGAGAGCTCTCCTAGATGACCAAGCTTTGGATCCTCGAGTTCGGATTTTGGCAACGGCTGGAATGATTATTTCAGAACGAGAAGACCGCTTGACAGGATTTGATATAGTTGTTTGTGAGGCCGGATTGGGTGGGCCATCATTTATTACATTAAGTCTAACCCGGTAGACATTTCCAAAGGCTGTTATATCTCTGTCATCAGTCACAACTTTTCCTACTATTTCTGTAGATTTCGTTGTCTTGATCGGTTCAATGCCGTTAGAATTAGTGATAATTGCTCTCGGTAAAGGATTGATTCCCTCGATGTCAGGGGCCGTATCGAATGGTGGATTCTCGGTATTTAGTGCCGGGATCTGTCGCATTTGGACTGTATCCTCGACATCGACCTTTTCGAACCGAAAGACGACATCCGTGTCTTGTACCACAGAACCAACGACACCGTCGAAACAAGACTTGCGTCCCTCACTTTCGTCTCGCTCTATGACTTCTGTCATTTCCAGCGACCTGACCAAGTAGAGAGTTGAGAAATCCTGCGTGAGAACGTTTCCGAGTAGGTTGACAATTGACATAATGATGTACGGAAGTACGGTGAGGCCAAATGCAGCGTAGCCATACTGCTTCAGCTGATCCCCTCTACTCTTGTAAAGTGTTGCAGAGGCGAAAAGAATTTGGACAATGGATAATATAGGCTGTACCCTATTGTATGAGGAGGATATCGCTATTTCATCTTCGTCAGGCCTGACAACCGCATTAGATGGTAAAACTGCGAGTGTGTATCCCCGAGGCAGTGGGCCAACAAAGCCGTGGACAATCCGGTCTCCGATAATTAATGGGCTACTGATTCCCTCTTGGAAGCTTTCTGGGGGTCTTTCCACTCTGAATGAAGCGTCGACCCTGTGGGTTATTCTTCCTTAGCGAAAGTCTAAAACGGTCGAGAGGAGCCTTACGCTGAATCGTTTCGACGAATCTCCAGATCATTCCCTGGTGAACAGTTCTTCTCCAGCTCGGCAGTCGACTGGTTTTGCTCACTTTGATCTGGAAAATTGATTTTCACGCCGCTAATGTTCTGACCACCTTTTGGGATCCAGTCTTTTGATCGAACGATGATACAAAGAGCTCCAGCACGAGCAGCTTGCTGTAGGCTACCGAAATCAGCCTTAAACGTCGTCCATCTTATTCAGATATAAAAACTTAGGTAAAACTTCTTGAAGTATACAATACACATGCTAAAAGCAGTGAAGAAAACTTAAGAGACTTCCTTACTGATTTCCCGAGAACCAAGCAGCATGGCGGCAAATCGCCTCGAGACCTCTCATAATCCCAGAATATGGGTATATGAGAGCAGCTATAACAACCAGTAGGATGTGCCCAGTTTTCTGCCCCGGAATAGACTTAATGGTTAACGCATGGGCCAGATAATTCCCTGTATAGAACGTTACAATATCTGTCCATTTTGTTGGTATACACAACAGATTTGGGTCGCCGTGATTCGATGTCCCTACCGGCACTGTGATTGTAATATTCAATGTCGGGGCCATGGTTAGAACACTTAAAAGGGTGGGGATTGACCAAGGGATTGTTACTTAAAGTTTAGACAAGTCTGTCGAGGATCGAAAGCTCAGTGGGCTTGGAGGGGAGGGACTTGACTATTTGCCAAATCTTGGTTGACTGCCTCTTGCGAACCAGTATAGGTAGGGGAGCTGAAAGTTTGAGATTTGCGGCTGTGCGTAACACTGCAGGCGCCCCTCTGGATGCCCGCAATCTGGAGTTTTGAAGCGTTGCCAATTAACTCCAAATGATAAGAGTCACGCATAAAACTCGAAAAGGTCGTTGGTCTTCATTGGTCTAACGAGAAGGATCTTGCCACGTCATTGAAAGTTTGGCCAAACCACAATTACTGACAGCGGATCCACCTTCTGTCAGTGCTGCCAGGACTGCCCCAAGGCTACCGGGCGACTTCCGAAAGCCAGGAGGGTGTTTCTACGATGTAGGCGCGCATCACTGCTAGGAGATAGTTTCCGCCATGCCTAGATAGGGGGAATTGCTGGAGCCGAAACGCAAACAGATGGGTGGGGCACAATATTCCGACGCTTCTCCATTAGACTAATTGCACTAGCAGCCACTGACGACAGTCGAACTTTCTTTCCGTCGAGCAAGGAGTATATAGTAAACGAGTAGAAAGGCACAATATTCCTCCTTGACCCTGCCGGATCTCAGTTCGGTCACGTGTCTCCCTTTGGCCCATTGTCCAGGATCATTTGCTTGCTCTCCTGCCTTGATTTCGAAGGAACTAACTCCATCTGGTAACCTTCATATATATATTAATACTCTATTCTTTAATTTAGAGCTTCTTAATGGACTCCTTCTCGCCCAAATGCGTCGAAACGTAGTACTTTGGCTTTGGAGTTAGCTTCTCACTTCAGAAGCACCAATTACCTCGTCCAGAGTCTAAACAGTAGTATGAATCAAGGCTACAGGACCGCTTTAAAGTTATCGCTCCCCAATATCATTCAGGACAAGGGAAGTGGCCCTAGAAGATTTGGATTTGGGGCAAATATGTGTCGCTAGCGGTGGATCGTTAAAAGTCGGATCATTGAATTTCTGTGCCAGAGTGTTGTTGATGTATCCGTCCAGGACGTCGCTATCGTCTAACCCTCCTCCATGGACGGATCCATGCCCGCCAGGGGGCCGTGTTTCAGAGATCGGGCCAAGGGAATGAGTCGAGTCACGCTGCTCTCTAGCTGTTGATGCGTCTACACAATCAAGCTGCTTCGAACTGCTGCAAGAAGTTATCTTCAAAGACATATTATCCTTAACCCCCACTGCATTTATTCGTGCTGCTATTTAACATATTTCCTTCCTTGGCTTAGGCCTAACTAATTCCCCGTTATCAATGCCTCCCTCGATCTCTCTACCATGTTCCGCTATTACAAACGATATTCCTACTTATAATTCCTCCCTCCCCACGAAGAATAGTTGGCTGAAGTGAACCTATGCAAAATGGGGAACACTGCCAGCCTAAGTAGTTACATACGCAACTTTAGGCAAGTAAAACAACGTCCTAAATATCTCTACCAGGAGTAAAGCTCTGGCGATGACATATAAGCCCCCAAATGTGATATCCCAAACCTTGATGAGCATTAAGGGGACGTGTCCTGGAATAATATACTTATTCACAAGCAGAGGTAGATACATTATTGGCAACAAGGCTGTAGACAGAATGCTGGCCGTGCGCCAGAGGGTCTGCTCAATAGCGGTTGGGAAGGACAGATTCCAAGCGGCGACGTGGATGGCGCCGAAAATCACACCCCCGATTGCAATACCAACGTCCAGACAGATGATGGCTAAGCCACTCACTGTATCATTTGGGATATGAGAACCCATGATCTCAGCGACTTCGTCAAGGCCTGCTCCAGGTAGGAACAAGCCACGGACGGAGCTTTGGTACACTCGATATTGGACGGCATCGAACTCTGCCCTTGCAACAAGTATATGGCCTTCAAATTGTTTCAAGATGATTGGGACATCAACACCTTTCGGTTTAGGAAGGACAAGAAATTAGGTGATGATCGCACACACACCAAATGCGGTGACGGCAACCTCAAGTTGAGAGATACTCAACGACCGAACAGCTCGGACAATGACTTGGAGAATGAACCATAGTACCTGAAAGGTGGTAATAACCTTGATAAACATATCGCTTTTGCTTTTATCCACAATTTCGGATGTTGTAATGTTAGGTAGCTTGGGCAATCCTCCATTCTCTCGGAGACTACATATTTCAGATGCTAGGAGGTGGAAAGGGACCTTGTACCTTGACGGAACTGTAGATCAACTTCAGTGAATCGATTGTGGATAGTGGAGTTGAGACGGCATACTAGTGGTCCCTTTCAGTATTCTTGATTCAAATATATTGTTGCCCAAGGCCAACACATGTTCTTGCTGCACCTGCTCCGGTCGTCGATTTTCTTCCGCTGCTCTATCAATATTTCTGATCCAAGCAACTTTACCCTCTTTACCCCTCGGTACTTTTCTCGGGGTCGTGCTTTTCTGAGCAAGAGTGCCGAAAATGACTTGCAGGCGTCTAGATGTGGACCGATTTGTGTTCTGCGTTAAGGTCTGCATAGGAATCTTGGTGTTTGACTGTCGCTGAATCGTTGGCATTTCCACAGCAAGAAATGCATTGCCTTGCTCGTCAGGCTCTAGCCAGATCTCATCCGTGGTATTTTGAGGCGATTTCCCTAGCTTGTGCTCGTTTCCCGAAATCTCCTCTTCAATTGCAGTATAGGAAAATCGTCCCCCGGTGTCTTTATACCCCTGGGTGCTTTCGGTTCAACTTCAGTCGGTTCATGCTTTGAGGCTTCCTTCTCAACGTCCGTCTCGACACCCAGGGCTTCTGTTTCGCGTCTTCCGGCGGGGTCGTTGGCATTGGAGTCTCTCTCCCCGCAATTCTGAGTTAACACAAATCCCCCCATATTTGCAAAGAAAGCATGCGTCAATCCCCACTCCACTTTATCAGTTTCCGCATATGTCTGCATCTCCCTCCTTGATCGACTCGCAGCATAGAAATCAGCAACTGCCTTGCCCAAGATATATTCCGGTGCAAAGATTGTCACGAGCATCCACTTGAGAGTTCGCCGGAATCCCCGGAGTTTCCACCACCAGTCTTTGTACCATGGCAGCTCTCGAGAATCAAAGATGGGCTGTTCCGGGACGTTCAGATGCTGAATTGTCCAAGTGCAGGCTATGATAGTAAAGAAACAGCTCCAGAGTATGTCCAATGTTCCTCTTGTGTCCGGTGATGAGACAAAATTGGTCGTCGAGGAGGGTGTGGTGCAAATGGTGAGGAACTTGGAATAGGCTTGAACATAAGTGACGAGGAAAGCGATGATAGTCAACACAAACATGACTTGTGAGCTAGGATCCTTGTGCTAAACTTGGTGACTGCGACAAGCTGAGATTGTTTAACATCCACGGACTGAGCATTGATGTAACACGATGTCTGGAAGGAGCAGAAGAAAGTCTGCCAACGCATCGTTCTGAAATGTACAGCTCTGAAATGTAACTGTATTTTAATTTGATAACGTCTGTCCCTGCGTAGCGAGACGCACCCTGTTCGCCGCTTCTGCTATCCTGCCTTGTTTAATCGCGACTGTTAAACTCTTTTCAAAATTCGGAGTAATTAAAGAAAGGTCCTATTACGAAATAATACGGCACCACGTTTTAGAGACATACATTTAGAGAAGAAAAGAATATAGTCCAAGAGTTACGCCGATGCGATAAGTGAGTCTACATGTTTCAGTGCTTACTAATATCTATTAGCCGAGATAAAATTTGCTATTGTGGTAAGAATAAATGGGAAGCGAGTTTTCTTTTGGTTTTTTTATGGCGGCCTGAAATACCAGGTATAGAAAGTGGAAATATATATAGTCAGGATATTTGACCGGAGTGAAAATGTTAGGGCCTTGTACAAGGCGTTGGGGAGGGTCACCTATTTGTGTAAAAGGAAGAGATTATAAACCATGACGCTGAAATAAGATAATGTACTTTGTAATACCCCGTATCCTATTTAATAAGGCTTTACTGGCCTTTGATATAAAGTGAGGGGAAGCAGAGCTTTGAGAAGGATAGAGATTATTTTATATAAGATTTGACTGGTTGATAAGAATTAATATCTTTGAACACTGTATCACTCTGCCTTTGAAATCTTATATTATAATAGAATTTCGAGGATCTTATAATAAAGGGCATATTATTATTGTAGATTTAGAAAACAGCGTTTCTAAAATCCCACCCCATTGCCCTTTAGTATATAGCTGAGCACAGGTAGCAGCGTCGTTAACTACTAAATATGAACCCATAACCCTAACCCTACATTAACCTCTCTCCATGACTAGCAATACAGCATTGTAGCTCTATTCTACCTCAAATAGACACAAGCATAGGTATCCGACTGGTCTCAAACGCATATGAGCGTCGCCCCTCTCTCCCCTCGCCAAAGATCAGCACTGACACCATAGATTCCGTTGATATCAACAACTCAATCACGCACTTCAATACTCAACGGTCCCCGCTCTATTCCTCTTCAAACTCCACCTCAAGCGCGTATGGCTCGACTTCCGCAATCCTCGTTGGCGACTGAATAGTCACGCATACAGGATAGTTGCCGTAGTCCGGTTCTGATCCAGGCATGATAACAAAGTTTCCACAGCGAGTCTCATCGTCATTGAGCATGCGGCACGTAACCAGCTCGCCGGTAGCGGGATCGACAACTTCCTTCTCCTTAAACGATAGTATGCCAGTGAAGGTCTTCTTTGCGCTCCTCGGGGTTAAGACCAGTTGGAAGCCTTCCCCGATGATGAGAAGGAAACGCGAATCGCCTTGGAAAATAACCATTCCAAATCCAGCGCCAGGTTGACCGAAGACAAATGATCTTTCGATACGGATGTTCTAATCTCCAAAGGAAGTGTTGATTGGTGGACAAGTGTCTTGGCCATCGGAGAGGAGCTCGTCAAAGAAAAAGCCGATACTGGAGTTTGGTGTGCGTTGAGCAGCGAGAACGTGTGTAGATACTTGCGCAAGGAGGCCGTAGTATTTTCTGAAAGGATTGCTGGCCGGCTCCAGCGTATCAATGGCAAACGGAGACGTGCCCAGCGCAGCATACGTGCCGGATGCTGACCAGATACGTCGAGCTCCATACTCGTCACGGCGCTGTTCCGGGATGAATAAAGGCTGGTTGCGATGACGATATTTGGAACAAGAACTCGCGTACTCGTTAAGATACACGTCAGGCGCAATGAAGTCCAAGGACGGTGCGAAGCGTTGCCAGATATCCAAAACGTTGGGAACGCCACCACCTGATGGATAGGCCCCCGGAGAACCTCCACCTGCAACAATCGTGACCTTGAAATTATGGTCCGAGTCATCGCCTATGAAGTTCTGCCACACGTTGGTGAAGAGAGGGATTGCATACACGGCTCTTCCAGCGGCAGGGACTTGCTCTACATACTTTGTATAGTGGTAAGCCATGAAGAGCTCGTCAGTCTGCTCTGATTGCCCAAAAACTGACGGCCAAGATGTATTCTTATGGGTCTGTAGCGTAAAATGTTCCAGATTCGCTTTCAACATATCAAGTAGATCTTGAGGAACCGGAGCATTGAAAGTAGCGTTCGCTGCTGAGCCTTTATCTCTCGAATCGCCTCGAATCCCAATTTCATTTTCAACTTGAACCATGATGACTGTAGAATGTTGTCCATCTACTCCTCTGAGATGCTCCATTAGTCGTCGAAAAGCGTTGGCATCTGCTTTTTGTGCCTCGGTGTAGAAAACTGATACTGTATCGGCGATTTCCAATATTTCACCGGGCTTTTGCAGCTTCGCGCGAGGAAATCTTTTCTGGTTTATTTTTATCCACCCAGGGGCATAGATAGATAAGGCTATCATTTGGGTCAATAAAAGCGCTCTCAAGCTCCTTGGACCAGATTTAACGAACCATTCTTGAAAGAACCAAACCACAACAGAACGAGGCAAAGTTGGTGACCTCTGGCATCCAGGATAACCTGATCAAGCTCTGAGAAATCAGATTTACCCTCTTCAGGTTCGATCTGCTCCCAGGTGACTGAGCCCAGCACCGTATTGACGCTGGCCTCTGTAAGCTTATGCCAAACGGTCCGCATATACTTAGCAGAAGAAAAGGTTTCCCATCTACGATCAGCTGCTTGCCTGTAGGCGCGCTCTCAAGATATGGGATTCCCATTTTTGGTGTTGACAGTTTTGTGCTTGGTGGTTTGGTTTGGGTTTTGGAAAGGATGAGATTCATCACGACTTTGGACCTCAGTTTATTGCTGAGGAGTCCCCGGAAGTACCATAGCGATCAGAGAGTGGGGGTACGTACTAAGCTTGATGCGATACGGCAATTTTAATCTTTCCATGATGTACATTTTCGAGATAGCGAGACTACGTAGGTAGTATAATGGTGATAATGAGGAGCGGCGCTGGGGGGCTGCGATTGGGCAAAAAGCCGACTCGTCCACCTTTCCTGCGTATTATAAGTTCGTATCGATTCGATCGTTAATGACTAAAGCGGGTAAATATAAAGCAGATAGTCGACCATAGCGGTGGTGACTTAACATACGTCGCGCCGAACGGACTATTCGTACCTTAACCTACGAAGCGACGAGGAGCGGCGCCAAACTGCTGTGATTGGGCGAAAAGCCGACTCCTCTACTGTACCCACCTTAGCGGTATAGACTTGATATAAGTCGCGAGTAATGAACTACTAGTACTTCAACTACGAAATAACAAAGACCGTGGCAAACGGAGTAAATTTGACCCGGGGTAGGAAGTAATGATATTGTTAGTCGTGGATATGGGGCAACATGTAGGCGGCGCTGAGGAGTTCTAATAGGACAATATCCCGAACCCAAAATGTGCTGTTACCCCAGACCCCAGACCCCAGAAAGGCAAACATCTGGGTCAGCTACCAAGTGTAGTACAGAAACTTTTAGAAGTACAAATAGATGCTGCAAATAAGCAGAATGATCTTATATTCTCCAGTCCTCTCAACTCCAAAGAACACCAAAGACAACAAATAGCTACGATGGAAGCACGCAAATCTGAAAAAGCTGTGGGATCGCAAATTAGCGACTCGACACATGGCTTGGATACTACTGACAGATCTGAAATCCCAGATATGACCTGGTATAAGAGTTCAGGGCTTCGAAAGCTCTACTTCATGTTCCCCATTCTTTTTATTGCCGCTACAATCAAAGGATATGACGCTAGCTTGTTGAATGGTTTACAAACAATGAAACCATGGAGAGAGGGTGAGCTAATCTCCTCATTGGTGAGAGGTTGCAGCACACTTATTATTTCTAGACTTTGGCAACCCAAAGGGTCCGACCTTGGGATTATTTACTGCGATCCTCAACATTGGTTCCTTCTGTGCTCTTCCCATTGGTAAGCTCAGATCGGCACGAAAACTGTACTCTTCAACTTATGCATCTGTAGCTCCATACGTGGCGGACAAATTTGGTCGCAAGATTCGCGTTGCTGCCGGTTGCGTGGTTATCATTATTGAAGCAATACTTCAAGGTTAGCTATGAAAACTCTTTCTGTTTAGGGAAAGAAGCTTATGAATCGTCGCAGTCGTTCCAGGCGTCAATAGAGGGATGTTTCTAGGTGGCAGATTCTTAGTTGGAATGGGGTAAGTGGCTGCTCAACATCTCGATCTCGGCATGGAGAAGATCTTAGAGCTGACAATTTGCGACACAGTTCCAATATCAGTGAGGCCGCCGCGCCAATCCTCATCACCGAGCTCGCACATCCACAACACCGGGGCAAAGTTACAACAATGTCAGTACACTATGGTACATGGGGAGTATCATCGCTGCGTGGACGGTTTTTGGAACTATCAAGTATACAAATTCCACCGCATGGAAGATCCCCGTCGGCTTGCAAGCTGCTCTACCCTTTGTCCAACTCTGCTTTATCTGGTTATTGCCCGAGAGTCCACGTTGGCTCATTTCACAAGACCGTAGCGACGAAGCACTGGCAATCCTGATCAAGGTAGAACTTTTCCTAATTATAACATTTTCCGTCTTGATCGTGACTAACTCAGAGCAGTATCATGCAAACGGTGATAACGACAACCATTTCGTCAAGGATGAATTTGCCGAGATTCAGGAGACGCTTCGACTGGAGAAGCTCTACTCCAAACAAAGCTGGGGCGTTCAGCTCCAGACCCGGGGTAACCGCAAGCGTATCATGCTGATAGCCATGACAGTCTTCTTTTCGCAGTGCTCCGGAAATGGACTTGTATCCTACTACATCCATTCCATTCTCACTAGCATCGGAATCACAAAATCCAAGGACCAATCTCTCATAAACGGCGGCTTGCAGATTTGGTCCTTTTTCGTCGCCATAAGTTCCTCGTTACTGGTTGACCCGCTGGGTCGAAGGAAGTTGTTCTTGACCGCTGGCGTCGGAATTCTTCTTACATTTACCATCTGGACTGCCTGCTCTGCAGTATATGCGGAAGAAAAGAATACTCGGGCTGGAAGCGCCGTCATTGCTATGATCTTCTGTTTTTACGGGATAGCCGGTCTTGCGTGGCCAGGATTGACAGATGGCTACTCTACCGAGATCCTACCTTGCAACATTCGAGCTAAAGGACTGTCCTTAACAATTGCTTGTTCGGCAGTTGCATCTATCCTCAACCAATATGTCAATCCCATCGGATTGTTGCACCTGGCCTGGAAGTTTTACTTCGTGTACATCGCTATCCTGGTGATCGAATGCTTCTGTATATACTTTTTCTTTGTTGAAACAAAAGGTGAGCTCTCGTGGCTGTCTGCAAATCTCGATCAAATACTGATCGTTTTCAGGATCCTCCCTAGAACAAATTGCTGTGCTCTTCGATGGTAACGACGCCAACGTTCCTGAGAAGTATGATATGCCTCAGCCAGTTAAGTCAGAGGGTGAGAGTACACATATCGAGGCGTCCAGCAAGGAATAAGCAAAACGCAAGGGGTACCCTTTATTGAGCAGTGCGTCTGTTCACATACTAGAGAAATCCTTCCCGGCGGTTGATTTTGCTGGCTTTCAATTGATATATTTTGTGTATAATTCAAGTAGTTAGCAACTCTGAAAGTGCATTATCCATCAAGCGTCCTTCTTCTGTGAGCTTCTTCTGTGCATTTGACAAAACTGCAAATTCTGCTAATGATAGAGAACCCCCGGCTGCTGGCATCTTGTCATACAACAGCAATGAGTGTTCCAGAAGAAACCTGACCATCCATTTATCAATCTTGTGTGTCGTATTCAAGTTGGCCGAGGCGAGGCACATATCTTGAAAAGAGAACAACCGTTCGATCTCAACTGCACAAGCAAAAGCCCGTTTGAATGCTAGATTTGAACTTACCGTTTTCCCCAAACTAATCGGCCAATACTTCTTCAGCTCAATAAGAGCCTCGAAATTAGATCTGAGGCTACTCCGAGTGTCTGGGAGTTCATCCTCGTTACCAAACATGAGGGTGTGTAGCAGGACGGCTGAGGACACCATGGCCATTTGCCCTACTGTTGGATAAACAGCTTCGCACCCCTCCAGTTGGCGAGCTGTCCTGAGGAGCGAGTTGTACCTCAGGGCGTGTACTTTACAGCGATCAGCATAGAGTTTATTGCCAGGTGAGCTTTGAGAATCCAAGAAATGGAAGTAAAGCAATGTGGAATAATGATGGAAGCCGAGATAGAGAGCAACGAAAGCGCCACCTAGTCCTTTTATCCTATAGGTTTCCAGATTCGTCTCTGTCATCTTGATTTCTAAAGGTAGCGTTTCCTCCCATGAATCGAGACGTTGCGATAGGTAGCCGATTGATAGGTCGAGGTCTTCCCTTGTCACATCTTCCTTGGGCAGCCGCTGGTTCAGGTCGTGAATAAGTATAAATGTTGTAGCTAGGGTAACCGTGTGTGCCCGAAGGCCAGGTTGGCGATTTATCATCCATTGGTCTTGATCAGTACCGAGATTGTGGAAGGAGTACTCGTCCATAGGCAACTCTCTCAATCCATCAAAATCACCAATCATTCGCGTTATACCAAGCCTAGTTGAGCACCAACGATCACCCATATACAGTGTGCACCATACTCGAATTTTAGTTTCATCAAGCATAACTGAATCCGAATGATCCCGCGTGTTGATACCCAGAATGAGAGCCAGTCTAATAGCTATTCCTACAAAATCTGAGTTAGAACCTTGTTCTGGGTTGCAATTCACCTACCGTAATAAACAGCCTCGGAATTTATGTCCAACTCCGAAGCAGAAAAATCTCCTACCAAGGCGCTGGTTTGGATTATCTCAATGCAAACTTTTTCGATATCTACGTCAACTTATCCTGCAGCGATTCCAAGTAAGTAGTCAGGTTCAACCTCTTGCAGCCTTGCTTCGAAGCGTTATACTATATTACCAAACTATGGCAAAGGGATACTGTAAGATAGATAAGAATACGACACTTGAAAAAAAGAACTTATAAACTCCCAAAATGCCAGTTTCATGCTATATCCTATACAACAACTGTGCTTGGAATAGTCCTCATAAACAATAATAATGTATATGATATAGGAACTCCACCCGTCTCCTACTCTTACTTCAATCTATAACAACGCCAACATATTGGCCCACTCCACTCCTGCTATGGCGCAGAGCCACATAATGCTACCTTCTCCTTCTTTAGAACTCCAAAGCCGTAACTATTTTATTAGCTTGGTTAAATTCCTTGAAGAGAGCTCTACTCTATTAAGGTACCTAGTTATCAATCTTGCTACATTTCGAATTACTGAAGAGGGGTCTGAGAGAGGTCCATGACGCCAGGAAGAACCTGGTTGCTATACCCTCGGAACTTGAGGCGTACTACCTACCATCCCGCAGATTTGGAAGCTCGATAGATCCCCAAATCTCTCGGCTATTGGAAAGGCACAGAAGCTACTTATGTGGACCATCGGAGCAGGTTCCAAAGGACATGTTCTTCAAGATCTTCTAAAAGCCCTTGCTATCCCTGATGATAATGATAACGAATCAGAGATATACTGAGCTCCGACGAAGATCTACTAGTTTTGTGGATGATGATAATCCGAAACAACTGGAATTATTTCCGACATCAGCTATACACATACTGTAGTCTTTTTCTCGAAGTCATACCTACAGTAAACATGGCTGTGTTGGATCATGATTTGGATATATACCATGATACGAAAGGAGACTGGGTGGTCCAGCTTTTGCACCAGTCGTGTCGAGACTTTCTGGGCAACCAGCAATCGGCAGGTCCACTACATGTTGTTATTGAAGCTGCTGAAACGAACGTCAAGTCCAGTGTGGTAAGATATCTAAATGCTGTGTTGCCAACATCCTGGACACTCTACGCGCCCAGCGCCAGCCCATTTGAGCGTGATGGAAACGGCAAAATTGTTGCAGTTGTAAGATACCTTCAGCAACATCCTCTACTAGAATTCGTGTTTTCCATCATATCCGCAGGTAGCTTGCCATCTTCCAATGTTATTGATTCTTTGCTACGAGGTTCCTCAGGAGCTTGGATCTTGGGTTTCCTGGCGTATCCCATGAAATTGTCCCAGGCCTGTCCTGAGAAGTATATTGATGCAGCTTGTACACTGGGCTTTGATAACGCTGTGCGAGCAATATTGGCATCACTCCTTTTCAACACTCAAGTGTGGGACACGACCAAATACCCCACCTTACAGCGGCTCCTATCAACGGCCATGACTTTTGGTCTGAGATCTGTAGTATCTGATAATTCTGGGCTGTACCTGAGCCTCATGGTGAAGCTATCTCTACTCTCTATCCTTCCTTTAATCGAACAGGCTGCGGAAATGGGTCACAGCTTGGTACTCAACGCGTTATTTAGGTCGCTTTTGGGTGACTATGAAACAATCTCTGACATAGAGCTCGTTAATAGGGAGAGACAGTCCTGGCTTGTTGATGCAGAAAGGGCGAGGGTTTTGAGATCGGAAGTTGATCGGAAGCCAACATTTCGAGTCATCATCCCAGCATTAAGTGACTCTTTTCAAGAGATTGAAAAGCTGGTAGTAAAGCGCTGCATCCGGCTTGTTCTGAATTTTGCCGACGGAAAAATGATAGGTGATGGTGAGCTACGGCCTCACCTCCCGATTTTCGAGTGGGACAACTTCAATGAGGAGTACAGACTAACGGACCAACGGAAGGTTTTATCTGCCACGAAGAGCCGCGCCATCGTTCACCCTGAGCTTCCCAAGACGACTAGTGGCGGGCAATCAAATCGACCTCCGTCGTTTCTGCTAGAGCCTCTCTTCCTAGAAGAACAGGTGAGGTTTTGCCAACCACATGCGTGTATCAGTCCAAAAAGCTGGGATTCTTCCTCGGGTATTACTTCTAGGTCTTGTAGTGCTCTATATAAAAAGAAATTCCAGAAGACGTGGGAAATGATATCCACAGTGAAGCAGAAAGGCGCTCCATATGTCATACGCGAGAGCATCAGAATCAGGCGTTAAAATGCGGCATAGACACTTGAATTCGGGATCAACTCATCAACTCGCCGTTAGAATTCTACCAGTAGCGACAGACGTTAATGGTGAAAGAGGTTAATGAGGCTATTCTTGGAGAGATTGATATTCTCCGCGATAGATTTTTGTATTGCAATTAGTTACCGCGGTTTGCTAGTGCTTTCACTATATCCAGTTCGATGACGTATATTTTATCAGATAATTGGAAAATGTGAGGCTCCTTATCCTCGGTTGATTCAAATAAAGGGTTTCCGAGCCCGGAAGGGCCTTCTACAATTGGACTAACCCCAGGTGAACGAAGGGGTATATCAATCGACCTCCTGGCGATCTAATTAGGAATCATAGATTATTCTCATATCAATTAAAATACCTATTTGAGACTTATATTCCTCTCTTACTATTAATCCTCACAGACTCGCTTAAGGCATAGATTTCCCTCATAGGAATTTGAGGTTAATGGCGAGTTGGCCCCTAGAACCAAAAGTGTCTCTTCTTATGTTATTAAGCGTGGAAATTTCAAAGCCAATAGAAAGCTTATAGTTTTGCTTGATAACAAGTTTTCCTATTTTACATAGTTTAGCAAAAGCAAAATATATCTGGCATGTTCTTTCTAATAATGTCGGCTCCCATCCTCGCAGTCTCGCTCAGCTCTTTCGTTCTATTTGCCAATTAAGCGACCGAATTCTTGTACTTGGGAGTCCTTAAGGCGCTTGATATGGAATATGTCCTGTGCCTGAAGAGTTCTGAAGGGAATATCTGAAAACAATATATATACGGGCTACGACCTTTATACACTATAATTAATATTAATTATCTTCTTCTAAACTATATTAGTTACTAGCTATCTACAGGGCACCGCTGTTATGCATTTGCTAAGCCCTTGCCACCCAATCAAAAGTTGCTTCGGCAGCTTACTTGCAGGAAAACAAATGACATAAACGTGGTTAAATCTTATCCGAAGAAACGATTATAAAGCAAGGCAATGGTTCCCCTCAGTCCTTCTGCAACAGTTACTATTAAAATCCTAAACAAGCACTTCAATCACGTATTTGCCGCTTCCTTCAGCTATGTTTAACTGGCAAACCCTGCTCCTCCTTTCATTGATACGTGGCACCTTGAGTTCGCAAATAAACGAACGCTCGTTTACTTATGAAGATCTCATCGAAAGAGATGTCGCCATCATCGGAGGTGGTGCTTCAGGAACCTACGCCGCGGTCCAACTCCATGATCTGAATAAAACTATTGTTCTTATCGAGCGCGATGATCACCTCGGAGGCCATGTCAATACATACAGAATCCCAGGCACCAACACGACAATTGAGTACGGCGTACAGACCTATATGCGCTATGGAAATGCGGAAGCTTTCTACAAAAGAATGGGCGTCGAGATCGCAGGTCCCTATTCACCACGACAGAGTGAAAATATCAATGTTGATGTTACAAATGGGAAGAAGTTGACTACATATACCCCACCTTCAGCCGATGAGACAAGTACAGCGTTGAAGAGGTGGCTTGATTTCACCAAGAAATACTCCAAAATCCTAGAGCCTGGATTGTGGGATTTCCCAACGCCAGATGCGATTCCGGAAGAGTTATTGCTACCATTTGCCGAAGTTGCCCACAAATACAACCTTGAGGCTGCTGTCCCACGGGCCGCAGCTATTGGAAACTTTGGCTTTCGCGGTATTAAGGATTTATTAACACTTTACGTAGTCATGGGCTTTGCCTATCCCGTGGCTCAGGCAACGGTAGAGGGCAGCTTCTTTATTCCAAAGGGAAGCAACAGCCTGCTATATCAGAAGGCCACCAAGCTACTAAACCACAACGTTATACTATCCTCGCAAGTGGTTGACGGAGAGCGATCTGATTCAGGCGTCAAGCTAATTACCAGGAGCGAGGATGGTTCCCTTAAATTGATTAAGGCAAAGAAGCTACTTATTTCGGCACCACCTAGCTTGGAGAACATGACGCCGTTTAAGATGGATAAAAAGGAAAAGGAAATATTCGATACCTGGCAGCCGACTTGGTCGTTTGTCGGCATAGCTAAGGTGCCATGCATTCCCGAGAACAACTCGCTGACCTTTCTACCTCCTTCGGTTGCACCGGCTGATTATCTTGGAGTGCGGGAATACCCCTTCTTTTTGCGTTTAGACTCTACTGGGCCGGTGGGCGGACATCTATATCGCGTAATTTTCGGAACGAACTTTTCCATTTCGTCCGATGAGGCTAAGCAGACGATTCAGTCAACCTTACAAAAAGCCGTGGATGTTGGTACTATCAAGTACACCGGCTTATGTGAGCCTGAGTATGTTGCATGGACAGATCACAACAACATACTATGGAAGAATGACGCAGGCTTGATTCGGACCGGTTTTGTGCAGAAATTGTATGGGCTGCAGGGGCTGAAGTCAACATGGTACACAGGACTGACGTTCTGTGAACATTATTCAAGTAATGTGTGGGCATTTACTGATACTGTGTTGACATCTTTAGTCAAAAGTTTGTAGGTTTTTAAGTTTAAATCCAGTTCTAGCTGTGATGGCCTGGTAGCAGACGTTCAGTCGGTCATTCGGTCGGTCATCGGTTACAAGGACCGCGTTATGTTAATATATGTTACTCGAGAAACTAACGTATATACTTTGTTCATGATATGCTTTTATTTCGCCAGTTTTCTTAAAACTCCCTGTATACCCCAGGCTTACAAGTATCAAAAACCCCCGTCTCCATTATATCATATCTTCTTAAAGCACTTTTTAGCATTTCTCTTGACTCTAGAGCGGGCTCTTTAGTGATATATCAGGTGCCTTAATGAATAGCTATGGTACGATGGCATTTAATATCCTTAAACATATTAATGCTATCACAAGGGTTTGAGTGTAGTAGGACAGAAGATGGCGCGGTTTACAATCATCTACTAGACTTGGTCCAAAGTCAAATGGCCCTCTCCATTTTCTAATATCTTTTAAGGTTAGATATATTAGATAATTATGGCCTTTGTTATAATTATCTTCTTCCAGTGGCAGATAAATAACAGAGCGGTAACCCATATCGCGACCAAACCGCACGCTTTTATTGCCAGTTTCAATACTCCAGCTGGCCCAGAGTGTTCTAGGTTTGTCGAAAGGCGTTTGAGCCAAGGTTTGTTCTTAAGAGGAACAAATTATTGTGCCTCTGGGCGTATAGCAAAGATCTGTTTTACTATAAAAGGGTCGAGATGGTCATAGTGATTATGACTGCTTATATTTAGATCCAGCCCTCATGTTGAAATCTAAACCTAAAATTTACCTGATCAATAGTACATTAATCTGTGGACAAAGTTATTAAAACTCGGGCTTCTCCCACGAGAAATCACTTACAAACGGGATGTCCTTTGTTGCACGGCAGCTTTGTCTAACGTTTTGGTCCAAGCCAAGAACATGGTCCAAAACGGTCTCTAAATACCAGATTCAAGAGAACTTAGATATTTAATAGAAACTCTAGATAATAATAAGTATATCCTATTACTAGTCAACTTCTCTTCCCCCTGCTTTATATACTTTTCACTGCCAATGCCAACTTAACCAGATTGCTCGAAGGTTCTCAGTTATACGCTAAGGCAGAAACTGTGGCTAATATATTTTTATAAATAGTATGGGCTCTAGAGGCTTTGTAGTTGCTCGGGAAAGTCGTCTAGGAGATCTTTAGAACTTGTTTTGAAACGAAAAGGTAGCTGTAGAAGAAGAAGGACTTACTAAATCCAGGCTTGCAAGAACCCAAGATTTGTAACATCCCGCTAGCTTAATCATGGGTTGGTAAACTTTTGATTATTTGGCAAATGGCGTTCTTTCTGTGCTGCGTAAGAGAGTTAAGACTCGCTGTTATAAGTCGTTATAGTGCCTAGATTAGAAACTGGCATTTGAAATATATTTCTCTTTATACAAAATATCTTTTGATAGGAGATAAAGATAATAGCGATAATATTTGGTGTTAGTGTTGACATTGGGGCAGGCCCGTGTCAATGGACAATCTGACGGTGTGAATATATTACAATAATGCTTCAAACAAGTATATTAATAAATTGCGTATTGTGTACCTGCAACTAACTGAGCTAGGTTAGATATATACACCACGGGGACTTTAGCCACCAACAATAATATGTTACATAAGTACTCGGTCACAGCGGCACATTAATAGGTTTTATCCGTATATAAAGTGATGCGCCGCCTGATTGATACGCAGAGTTGACGACTTTGCCGCAAATCTAACACCAATGCATCGCTCACCATTGATCCGCTCGTGGGAAAACTATACTTTAATAAATATCTTAATTTTTATAGAATCAGAATAGGTATAATTATTAGGTATGTATTAGTAAATTCTTCTTAATATTACAAATATAAGGATTAAAAAGTTACATATTTGATAATAAACTCTAATGTATAAATTATGAGAATTCGTGACTGTTAAAGGATGTCTGAATCGCATTTCTCGCATTTGCTGGCATTGGTAGGGTTGTTATATGTATAGTCCTTGCTCTGGCACGATGTTTCATTCGCAAGGGACGCTTCAGAATCAATTACATAGTTAACAATAGAGGCAGATAGGAAGGAACTGATGATATTATAAACTGTAGAAGATTGAGGGGGGATCTGGGGCAAAAGTGAACAAGTAAATGTGGTACGAGAATTACAAATAAGTCCGTGTCTAAAGTGAAAGGTGAGGATATATTTCTGAAGATGACAAGCAGAGTAAAGGCTCTTCCCTCACTCCTTAATATCGACCGGGTACTGTCTTTATAAAGCGTTGATAGGTTCCGTGAAATGGAGCGCTACAGCGACGAAATATAGCTGATATGCATGAGCTGATAAAAGGGAATCAATCCCAAAGGGAAGTCGGGCTCAGGAGGAGATCCAGTTCCCGCAGTGAAACAACCAATGATGTTAACTGGTATATATATATACATGATTCAGCGACACTTGAGTTGTTTTATGCACTTCTGCTTAATACTTTTATCTGGCATTTGACTCCAATTACTGTTTAAGCAGAGGTGGGCACCCCCCCCCCCATTTCAAGCATTTTGTTATAAATAAAGTAACCGTTATTATATAAGCCTTTGCTCGATATCACTTAAAGCTAGCATCTGGTATTATATATTCAACAATCTTGGTAAAGTCGAATGAACGATAGGTATAAGAATTTCCCATAGCTGATCCTTTTAAGGCGTAAATTGGGTGTATCAATGAAATTGCTAAGTGAAGCAAAGGTGCTTTTCAAATGGATAAATCTAATAGGCATATTAATATAGTAGCTCATGTTTAATATAGATTACATATGCTTCGTGCCATGGGTGATGAGTATCCGATGGTCTCTGAGTATAGCCCAAAACCTAGATATTATAAAAACAGTCGACATATACCTGCCCTTTTTTTAAGTGGTGCAGCTGTTATATATATCACAACCAGGTGCAATCTCTGTATAAGGAGCTATGCACTGTTAATAGAGTTATACAATGCTAGCCAGCAGAAATGGGGTGGAATATTGGTAGGACGCCCGCTTCTGACTATGATTGAAAGAGTACCGCATCTGCTGCTATCCCACTGCCAAATAATCAATCAGATACCACAGATGGAAGATAGAGCTCGACTCTCTGCTACAAAAGATCGATTGCACGGAACACAACGCTGGTTCTGCATCCAGCACTGTCTCATCTGCCTTTTACACATCACCTTCTACTTATGGCCACATTTTCAACCCATTATTCATGACTTCTTTTGTAGCATATCCCAATCTTAGCTCCAGCTCTTTCTCTAGCTTAGGCTCATCTGCCTCTTGGATGCAAATCCTCATTTCCCCCAAGCATAATCTTTTTAAAGATATTAGTAGACTTGGTGGCGTACTTAAAGGAGACAGAGACTGAAAATTGATGTTAAAACCGGAGGGTGTTCTCAAATCTCTTGGGGTTATTGCGCCGGAAGAAGTAAGAGTTGATACCCACCTATTATATTTAGAGCTGTAAGAGCATAAAAGATGCTAAAGTCTTTATTATCAAATATACTATATTTCTCGCACGATATCTATTTTGAATTATACTTACACGTAGAAGAAACAATATAGTACAAGCGTAATTAGTTATCTAAGCCACCCATGCAATTAAAAGGTTTCATCGGCTCTTGTGAACTCTTTTCCCATCCCACACAACGCCAACACATGAGCAAGTTATGCGGATCATATTTCTTTTTCAACCGTAAAAGCTTGTCATAATTATCACCCCACCATGCCATCTGCCAATCTTCAGTCCAAGGGTCAGCTTCGCTAATGTATGCACCGCTAGAAGGTGCCAACTTCTCTAGATCCTTCGTAATACTTTTAAGAGTCTTAACCACCTTCTTCTTCTCATCTACAGTACTATTCCATGCCCAAGATGTTTCAGTCGTAATCATCCAAGTACTGTCTCTCCATGCCGGAGTTGTCGAAGTCGACCCAGGCTGGAATTTATAATAGGCCGGCGTGGTAGCAAAAATAGTGGGCGAGAACCCCGCAGATGCAAGTTTACTCAAGTATTTGGAAATATGTGCTTGACCGTTTGTGCTGTTGAGAATATTGTTTGGAATGAGACGATTTGTGGTTAATGTTGCGGTTCCAACATCTCCATTCGCGGTAGGCGCGACATATTTCGAGTATACACTGAGGAAGTTCGGATGCCTTTCAAGGATCACAGTACCGCCTTGCTCTTTTGCATAGTTGGAGATTGTAGCCATTGACTTCCTTGCAGCTTCTATGTTCATGAATGGGTTCACCATCGCCATGAAACTGGGTCCATTTGGTCCTCCCCAACCCTCCTTGGACCACCTGATGGCACTGTCCATCAGCAACTGGGTGAAATGCCCTGTATCGTTTGTATTCTGTGGCAAAAGAATCTGGGAAAATATAAGAGAAACAGCAGGCTCAACTTTGCTCGTCGATTCAATTACAACGCCATAGCTGCCTCCGCCCCCACCTCGGAGGGCCCAGAATAGATCTTGGTTTTGGCAGGCGTTTGCTGTCCGGAAAACCCCGTCTGGAGTCACAATCTTGTATTCCATAACTCGGTCAATGCCAAGACCAAATTGAGATGAGAGAAGACCATGTCCTCCGGTCATGGCGAATCCACCAGAGGCGCCGACTGTTGGAGAGGATCCGCCAACAAAGGTGACATTATGTTGATTCGCGAAGGTATAAACTTGGTCGAAATTAATCCCTGCTCCCATAGTGATGGCATTATGCTGGTATTGTTTCCCATAGCACCCTTCTGGGTTGTATTCCTCACTGTATTGGAGCTTTTGGAGCTTCCGCGTCCAAAGTGCGAGGGAGCCACGTAAACTGCTCCTACTCGAATAATCATGCCCGCTGTTCTTGATACTGAGGGTAATTCCCATTAGCTTGGCATATGCAAATGTGGCTTGAACATCATCAGCACCAGAAACTTCAACGTAATAATCTGACACGCTTCCCTGTCCACAACGCCCGTTGTTTAAAGGTCCCAAAGCTGCTGGCTGTGAGGGATTGAGTAAGCATTGGCGAGTTCTGGGATCTGTAGAGGATGGGCAGATCTCATTCTGATCATGCATAAACCCGCTGTAGTGCTCTGTACGATACGACCCAAGAGTATATTGTGATTCTACCTCGGAGCACTGCGTGGGAAACTCTTCAACCGACTGGCCATCGAGGTTGGAGTAGCAGGGACGAGCTAGTGGGGCTGCAGCATGGAGTCGGCCTTGGACAGTCCGATTCAGGGACACCAAACTAGATTGTGCAGGAAATGCCCTGACATTGATTGCAAGAAGGATATTGACTGCGAACACATACAATGAATTCATTTTGGAATTTGGTTACCAAAGTGAACAAGAAAATTTGAGCATTACATCGCTCCCATATATCTATTGCTGTTCAAAATTAGAAACAGTGCACATGGTACAGTAGGATGACATTGAAAAGCCACCACGAATTCAAAAGGCACAGAAATCACCACCAAGGCGGCGCCGACACTCAGTGCGACTCTTTGCCTGACTCTGGCTGACATTTGGGGGGCTTCTCCCGCTAGACAAAACCATAGCTGAAAAGATCTAACCTCTATGTTTAAAATTACTAACAACGCTGTATACATTATAGTTATAAATTAGCTCAACTAGCTCCAACTTCCTACCCCTTGAAATAAGCCCATGCATGCATTTCATAGGTTCGTACGGAAGCACGGCGGGTAATCATCACAAGGGCAACAAAGGCACTATTATAACCCAACTCCCTTTTAGGGTTGAAGCCTGAATCGTAGGTTTTCGGTTTTAGAACAATATCCTATCTAAATGTCCAACACCTCCTAAGCTCAATACAAAGGGCAGAATTTAGTCTGTTTAGTAAGGCCGGGACCCAGCTCACAATCCAATATTCCAGAGCCTTCTTAAGGGATGAGATTTTACATATTATTGGATACCTCCCCCCCTTGAGATTGTATAACCTAACAAGAGAACAAAGGCTCAAGAATTATGATTCAGCAAAGAGGAGGGTATGTTAATAGGTTAATAGGTGTACGAGACCCACTTGATTATATTCTACTTAATTGAGATATACATTGTAATTTAGCAAAGACTTAACTTAGAATACTGTAGTGGAACCTATCCTCCCCTCTTAGGATAATTCCCCGCTGACCATCCACATACAATGCTGACTCAGTCTAGTATTCTTCGTCTACAAGGCTGAATAAGGGGTCTGTTGTTTCTTACTCTCAAGCCACTAACTGTAATATGATTAATCCATAAACACGTAGCTGCTTACCCGAACGCCGACAAGGCGCCTCCCGTCGTACAATGTCACCTACGAATATCCAACCGAACGCCGAAAGCCTAATGTCCTTTATTGGAAGATTTTTAATGCGTAGTTTCGGGGATGTGATGGCAGGAGAGGAGCTGACCCCCCCTCCCCCCACCGGGGTGGCAGGAATTAACTGGACACAAAATACCCATACTAAACAATGCTACCTTGAAGCTTATAACTCCCAGAAACAAATATATCTCAATATAAAATAAGCGCCTTACTAAATATTTTATGCTTTAACTTCTGGGGAATTTTTCTTATTGTTTTGTCTTTAGCTATAAACCACATATTTTGGTAATTGTTTTAGGGGATAACCAAGTATCCCGTCAAACCCTACAACCCCTGGTGCTTGGAAGGGAATGCTGACTCAGGTTTGATATTCATGGTTTACATCGCCGAATAAGGGGTCTACTCTCACGCCTCTTACTGTAATGTAATTAATGCATAGATACGTAGCTACTTACCCGAACGCCTCCCGTCATATAATGTCAGCCCGCCATGAACACCGAACCGAACGCCGAAAATACTAATGTTCCTTTATTTGGCGCTTTTTGACGCGGATTAAGAACACTGAACGGAAGCACATTTCCGTTTCGGGTATGTGCTGACAGGAGAGGAACAAAGTGTCGTTGTCTGGAATCTTAACTTCAGCTATGTAATCCCACGACGGCGGTGCCCTGTACTCGGCATTGGAAGAACGTAGAATAGAGAAATAAGAACTGTGCACGAGCTGTCTACTGTAGATTACTTTCGAGCCATATGTATGATATCACTGCCGTAGGGTTACCCTGAGCCACTAATCATTTATTCTCTTTGATTCCCACGATGAGCACGTGGTACAGCAGCCTACATTGACTTATACTTCCCCACATCTCCACCAGCATACGACAACCTTTCTGGTTCGACTACACAGCACCTCATTGCAATCACCCATCATGGCTACAGATACCGAAATCAAGTCTCTCATGGGCCCTGGCCTTCCTGAAGGATTGAGCCAGTTTGGCATGTTCAAATGGGGCAAAAAAAACCTCCCAAAAGACCCTAAGATATCTTTCGCGGGCAAGAAGGTCCTTGTCACTGGTTCAAACACAGGGCTTGGATATGCTGCTGCTCTCAAGTTTGCTGCTCTTGGCGCCTCCAAGTTGATTCTCGCCGTTCGAACACCATCCAAGGGAGAGGATGCGAAGCAGAAGATCATTAACGAGACACATTGCGATGCCGCAAATCTCATTGTTATGAAGCTTGATCAGGGAAGCTATGACTCCATCAGAGTCTTCGCAAAGGAGCTCCGAACTAAAGTTGATACTCTGGATGTGGCGCTCTTGAATGCTGGCGTTGGCGCTCCCAAGTACACCATCAACGAGGCCACAGGCTGGGAAATCGCTCTACAAACCAACATTATCTCCACGGCTCTTGTCGCGATCCTTATCATGCCACTATTGAAACACTCTGCCGCCAAGACTGGACAACCTTCTCAACTTACTCTTACCAGTAGTCTAGGACACAAATTCGTTAAGGCCGAAGATATTCGAACAGCACCCGGTGAGAGCTTACTAAAGAAGCTCAGCTCTCGCGAATACTTCAACCCTGAGAAATGTTACGGTGTCATCAAGCTGATCACTGAATATATGAAAGTCGGTCTAGTTAATGACTACTCGAAGAACGAAAATGGAGAAGTCGATGTTTATATCAACTCCGCATGCCCGGGCTACTGTAAAACCGACTTAGGCCGCGACTTTCCCTGGTACGTTTCGTATCCTACCAAACTAATACAAGCATATATTGGACGAACTGCAGAGGAGGGAAGCCGTTCACTCGTCAGTGCGACCTTGCTCGGCAAGGTTGGGCATGCTAAATTCTGGACCAACGATACTATTGTGGAGTAAAAATTGACTTATGTATTATTATATTATAATAGTCTGCTGACAGTTTCAATAGGGAAGGAAATCTAGTTATTAGTGACGAGGGAAAGAAAATCCAACATCTGGCATGGAGGGAAATTGTTGAAGTCTGCAAGAAGGAATTAACACAATAAATTCTTGATGAGAACCATCTGGAAAAAGGCATTAAGGAATTATATGATATGATACCATACCAGCGAGGCTGTTTTCTCAAATGTATCACTGATCCGTTGCAGTCAACGGTTTTGCATGATATTACCCTAATGCAGTAGTACTAGTAATCACATATCTCATTGAACTTATCAACATAATCGCGAGTATTCAAATTCGCAAAAGACTTGCGTTTGAAAGCCTCATGTTAAGGCCCCCATAACTAATCCACCCCTCCACAGAGTTTACACAGCACTAGCGTGATGTATCTCACGTTCACAGCCAAGGTACTCCGCTGCTCTGATACAGCACTATAATGGCAAGCTCGAAGTCTAATAAGAAGTTCCTTCTTGAATGCATCTATTATAATTCCATACTGAAGAAATATTGTATTATAGTCCATTCCCTCTCAGTAGCTCTCTAATACTATCCATCGTCTGCTTAACCAAAACAACTCGTCCTTGCTCCCCCATCTCTTTCTGCTTAAACATAATATCTAACAAAGCCCCAGCACTATCGCTATCAAGTATTCCTTTACACGCAAGCCTATTTCGACTCACCACGGTAATCCCCAAAGTCTCCTCGATCCGCTCTAACATTTTTGAACTTACTTGGATTAAGATTTCCATCTGCAGGTCGTTGCGATCGCCCAGGTCAAATCCACCAATGTGCAAACCAGGCAGGATGGCGGGGATAGATTGCGGAGAGATCTTGGATTGTGAGAGTAACGAGGTGTGGATGCGCAAGAAGATCGTATCGTAGGATTGTAGGAGCCAGGTATAGCAGGTTAGAATTGTAAGGGTGGTGGGCATATCTACCGTGCCATGTGAAGGCTTTCTCTGGTCCCTTGCTTGATCCTCGGAAGAAGGCACGATATCATTAACACTTGTGGAATATACATGTCCATTATTTCTTATCGGAATGAAATCGTTGTCATCCCAGTATTCGGAGTATGAACATTCTGAACCAGTGGAGGAGGAAAGGTCTGAGTTGTTATTAAAGGACGGTTCTTTGAGGTATTGAATGATGTCGAGGAAGGTTTGCGAGCATTCCAGAACTCTGCCAATGGTGTTTTTAAGTCCTGTGCTCCCTTGCGGGTTGGAAACCACTGAGAATGACAGCACGTCTGAGAGTTTAGTGGAGCTATTTTTGCTAAATTCCTGTAGGAGCCGCGAGCTGAGCTGAGAGAGACGGTTTAGACAGTCTTCTCTGGACACGGGAGTTGGATTATTTAACTCAGGTGCCTGTTTCATGTGATTCTCGGTGGTTATGTTGCTTAACGAGGTCTCTTTTGGTATGGAGATAATATCCATCATATCTGCAGTACTTGTTTGTTGAGTTGAGGAAATCTCGGGGGTTAATCTTATCCCAAAATCGAAGCTTTCCACGCTGGTGGTACCGGAAGGCTTTGAAGTGGAGCTTCCACCTGTGTTAATATTTTGATGATCCAAAGATTCCGTAGATATCGAGTTGCTGCTGCTGGCACTTCCGCCATTACTACTTCCGATATGCTGGATAGCACTTAGTCCAAATTGATCGCCATTTATTTCCAAGTGATCAGGTGGCTGCTCAAGTGAAATTCGCTTTGCAGGGCGCTCTTTAAAATGATCTTGGAAATTCGTTCTGGGCTGGTGAACTGATGGTGATTCAGGCAATCTGGAAATCCTTTCTGCCATCCTCCCATTACTACTCCCCGGGATATGTGTAACTCCATGTTGATTTGTATAAAGGAAACTGGAGTGTGATTTTGGTATTTCGGAAGTGAAGTTCAGTAATGGGGCTTGAAGCCTTTCAGGTCTGATGTACTTTCGTTGAGGGCTAAGTGTGTTAATACAGTCTGCTCCAGCCTTCAAGCAGCGTTCGCAGGCGCCGAGCTGGTCCTCGCCGGTTTGTATTGATCCATCCCAACCACTGTCTCCTGGTTTGGTTATCCTCACACAGCGGAGTTTCTGACCGCGACACCGATCACACGCGCTTCGACGGGAAATTTCGGTGTTCATAATTGCTCTGATCTAAGTTATGAGAAAACGTTTGTACTCCGCGTCCGAATTGGGTGGCCTCTGAAATCTTTTTGTAATACCATCCAAAAGCTTGCTGTCAAATGATTGTCAATGCCCTAGATAATTCAAAGAAGTTGGATAGTAGAACTTGAATTGAATTCGCACAGCCGTTTATTTTCTGCAAGCAAGCAGAATATGCAGAAGTAATACGCGAAAACATCCAACGCGCCGATCCCCCCTGGAGTTTAACCCTTGTTCTGGTCCACTGCAGAAAGTAGGTCCGCGGGTTGCTGATATAATATGCACAAAGTATTATCAGCAACTTAAAATATATTAGAGGCTAATGGTAATAACAAATCTTCAGATATGCCTTACCCGTGCTATTCCAAAAGCTTATCTTAAAAGACTTTGAAGCCCAAAATTATTTATATATATATAAAGGGCTTATGGCACTACACATTAACACTATTTGACGATTCTAATGATGGGCTGGGAATCATATGGTGCTAGGATTAATATTTTTTACGAATGATTATAATGTCGCAAGTAGATCGACCTCCTTTGGCCCTAAGAAGTGCAACACCTCCTTAGAATACAGACGCAGAGAATGGTTTTGTTGGTAACGCGGCATACTATCACTTTGGTCTCCTATGGCGTTCATGTATTATAGGGGACTGCGGCTTGCTGGCCATGCACCAGAAGAGCAGTTTCCTGCATGTCAGACTCCCCGCATCATCGCAACCCTCCTTCCCCACCCCATATCACGTCATCTTAGGCCTTTCACTAATTTATGTTAAAAAATATTTACGAGAATTTTGTTAAAAGGTCATAACAAAGCTTTCTTCGGAGACCCCACCACAATACAGGATCCGCTGTCATTGGTCCGGCTATCGTCGAAACTTAATTCCATATCTGGGTTCCTTGAGCATGACAAGCAAGGATACTAGTGATGTTACAATGTTGTATAGGCGATTGTTTATTAAGCTTAATGATAGTCATCATTCTATTCAGAAGGCCCGAGCCTATTTGAATGGAAGGGATTCTGGCGAGGATGCCCTGAATGCGTTTATGGAGTATAGGAGGATTATAATCATCAAGGCATGGAGTTATGGTTATATCTAAACGATGGTCATTCTTTGGCATTTTGTTATATTTCAAACACAGAACATACAGAAAACATTCAAAATCACACCAGTGTATACATTATTAACTAATTCGCTTTCCTGTTTCGATACTGCATCGCATTATATTACCCCCGAACTCTCTCGTCTTCGGTGCAACTACACCAATCTTGGCAGCCGAGGAGTTTCGGGTCACGTTACGATCATTCCATCCACCTTATCAACAACCGGAGAATTCGAGGAAATTACTAGAAAGATCTGAGGTTTAGTTCTAATAAGTTTAATATATAAACAGAATGTTTGCATCAAACATCTTCTCCGCCCTTTCAAACTCGATCTTCCAGACATTCAAATTATTCCAATCATTTCTTCAAGTTTTTCTCCAAGGCTTTCATAGAGACATGGGCTCAGTTATTCCCGAAACCCTTCCCACGTCGTCGGAAAAAACATTTGATACAAAAAAGATCGAAGCAATATACAAGAAGGAGCGAGAGAAAAGAATCCGTGAAGATGGGCCAACTCAATTCTTGCAGGCCGTTGGCAAATATTCTCATTTCAAAGAAGATCCCTGGGCTGTACCTTTTGTTCGCGATCCTATCGAGCAAGAAACTAAAGTGGCGATTGTAGGTGCGGGATTTGGAGGTTTGGTTGCGGGCGTTAAATTGAGGGATCAAGGGGTAAATGACTTTTTGATTTTGGAAAAAGGGGGAGGGTATGGTGGGACTTGGTATTGGAATCGATATCCTGGTATTTCTCTTCCTGATATTACGCTCGAGAAAATGAACTTCATGGATAATAGCTGATGACTTGTATTTGAACAGGTGTTGCCTGTGATGTGGAAGCTTTGGTTTATCTCCCATTCTTAGAAGAGACAGGCTACGTACCAACCACCCGCTTCCCTTATGGGCCTGAAATCCGCGAGCACATGTCACGTATTGTTGAGAATTGGGATCTTGGTCCACGAACGCATCTGCAAACAGAAATAAATTCAATTGTTTGGGACGAGTCTATACTTCGTTGGCACATCCGAACCAATCGAAACGACCACATAATTTCTCAATTCGTGACGCTGGCGACAGGAACATTGCATCAACCTCATCTCCCGGGAATCCTAGGAATCGAGAAATTTAAAGGCGATCACTTTCATTCGAGCAGGTTCAACTACGAAATAACTGGCGGAGATGCAACTGGGAACATGAAGAAACTGACTGACAAGACAGTTGGTATCATTGGAACGGGTGCATCTGCAGTTCAGCTCGTACCTAAACTAGCTCAGGATGCGAAGAAGCTTTACGTATTCCAGCGCACGCCATCATCAGTTACACCTCGGCACAATCAGCCTCCAGATCCTGCTACTATAGCTTCCCTAGAACCAGGATGGCAGAGATCACGAATGGCGGATTTTGCCAATATTTTACAAGGAGAAATAACTGAGGTAGAGTCTCCGGCTGTAGAAGGTCTCGATGCCTTGACAGTGAGAACTTTAGCCAGGGAAGCCAAGGAAGCTGGCCTTGAATTTAAGCCAGAGAAAATACCAGAGTTATATCAGCAAGCTGATCTTAGGCTTATGGAAAGTATTCGAAAATTCATTGAAGATACAGTGATGGACAAGGAGACCGCGGATAAATTAAAACCCTGGTATGCATTTATGTGTAAACGGCCAGTATTCCACAACGATTACCTATTATCATTCAACAACCCAAATGTGGAACTCGTTGATACAGATGGGAAAGGTGTATCTCACATCACTGAAAATGGAGTGGTGGCGAACGACAAAGAGTATGAAGTTGATATTTTGATTTACTCAACTGGATTTGAATTCGAAATTGCGTCAACTTTCTACCGTCGGACAGGGATCAATCTCGTTGGCTCCAAAGGTCGAACTCTTGACGAAACATGGGCAAACGGCCCCTCTACTTTATTCGGTGTCCACGTCCGTGATTTTCCAAATTTGTTTATAGTTGGGCCTATTCAAGCAGGTGTCACGGCAAATTCAACCCATACAATTTATGTGGCTGGTGAACATATTGCGGAAGTGGTCGCGAGCTGTCTGAGGAAAAGGGCAGACTTCCAAGCAATTGAACCATCGGAAGAAGCAGAAGAGGGGTGGAGCAAGCAGATTGAAGAAGGAAGAGAGATGAGGTTAGAGTTTGCGAAGGGATGCCCACCCGGTTATTATAATAAGGAAGGAAAGCCAGAGGAGATTCCGGCACGGTGGGGGATATATCCTAAAGGGATTGAGCCGTACACAAGATTGATCAGGGAGTGGCGCGAGGAAGGTGGCATGAAAGGGTTGGAGAGGCGATAACACTTTTGATTTTGAATGGCGGACAGTATACTTGGGGGTATAGGAGACTAAATGAGTTTAAAGGGATAGCTCTGGTTGATTCCATTATCGTTAAGCCTAGGCTCTCCGATACTCGTTTCAAATGAAGTAGTTCCACAAGCTTTGAAAAGACCCCAACAAGGTATTTTATACAGAATGAAGTAAATTGGTCTTCTGAAACATAGTTGAATAATAAAGAAAGAAGAAAAGTCATGATGATGCGTGAAATAATCACGTGTGGCTAGCACCGCTATTTACCAAATATAGTATTTAAGAAAATTGATATATGTTTTTGCGGTTAAGGATAAGATGCCCTTGGGAGTTTGGTAAGCCAAGTATAAAGCATAATACAAATGTCTTTACTTAGCGAATTGGGAACATCCTTCCTAAGTTAGAAGCAACAATCTAAGTTACTGAATCGTAATCAGAACCAGGGCTAATCTGCACAGGACGCCCGATGTTCTCGGAGTCGGTCTAGTCCGACTGTTCGCTTAGCTCTCTCTTTTGGATTCGGTAGGGTTTTCGGAGACTCCCCGAACCCAAGCATTACCAACCCGAGATGTTTTCACAAATTCCCATCTTCCTATGTTCTCCTTAACATGCAGAAATTCAACTAAGCATGACCTGGCATTTTATCAAAGCACAAATCAAACTCTTCTACAAGTATTTCCCTTCGCCCTTCACCCTCGCCTGGATTTGAAAATGCACAAGTTCTTTAAAAACACATGGTTAGATTTTGAAGTCACCAGAATTCTGGGCACAGCCCCCAGTGGTGGGGCCGAGCTCTGTGAAGTTCTGGAGGCGGTGGGGAGTATCAAGGAGGGAGATGCAGAGTCTTGGCACCAGGCATGGAAAACACAGGCTGATAGAGCAGAGGCGACTGCAATTCGATGCATTGAATGTGGGAATAGAGAATTATCAAAACGAGCGTTCTTAAGGGCCTCGAACTATACAAGGGCGAGTGGGTATATGTTTGTTGGACCTACGCCGTCGAAGCAAAACTCTCGATGTTTGCCGATTGCTGAAAAAGCTGTTGAGTTGTTCAAAAAGGGAGTTGGTTTGTTGGATGGTGAAGTTAAGTTCTTGGACATTCCATATCCAGGGGGTGTGTTGTTAAACAGCTATTTATATTTACCACATCCGTCAAAGCGGCTACCAGGGAAGACTCCAATTTTGATTAATTGCGGTGGTGCAGATTCCATTCAAGAAGAACTGTTTTTCTTGAACCCAGTGGCGGCTGTAGAATTAGGGTATGCATGTCTGACATTCGATGGACCCGGTCAAGGCATGGCACTGAGAAAATATGGACTCAAATTGCGTCCAGATTGGGAATACGTAACTCGCCACGTTCTTGAGTACCTCACATCCTACTCCGGGGCACATCCGAGACTCGAACTAGATCTTGACAGAATTGCCGTCTCAGGCTCAGCATTAGGTGGCCACTTTGCATTGCGAGTAGCTTCAGACCCCAGAATCAAAGCCTGTGTAGCAATGGATCCCCTTTACGATATGTGGGATTTCGGAACTACGCATACATCGCCCGCATTCATTAGTGCATGGATGAATGGGTGGATTTCAAACACAATGGTTGATAAGCTGTTCCACATCGGCGCCAACCTTTCCTTTCAAATGAAATGGGAAGTTTACCTCGCCGGTGCGTTCTGGCAGTTAGACAGCCCGACCGCCATTCTTCTTGAGATGAAGAAGTTCACATTCAAATTGCCAAATGAGAGGTCCTTTCTGGAAAGAGTGAAGTGTCCGACGCTGGTTTCAGGAGCTGACAAATCACTGTACTTGAATGTGAGTAACCATACCATGGCGGTGTGGAACGGTTTGGAACACCTTGCAGAGAAGGATAAGGATATTTGGATATCTGCCAAACCGGCGGACGGAGCATTACAGGCCAAAATTGGGGCTTTTGGATTGAGTAATGAATATACCTTTCGGTTTTTAGATCAGAAATTTGGAATCAAGCGGGAGAAGTTTGATGGGAAGTGTTAAATATCAATCGATCACTATGGAACCTTTCTAGAAATACTAGTCTCTTTATATTCTAATGTTAAGTGTGGTCTTGGTGGTATATTTCCAAAAGGGAAGATGACAACATCAGCTCCAGAGCCCAGAATTTAATAATAATTTCTCAAACTGTCTATAGATATTACAGCCGTCAATACCCTGTGTCTACTACTTGAAAATTGAATATACGAATATGAGAAGCTTTTTAACTCAGAAAATAAAAACTTTGATGGGGTTGTGACACACCTTTAAGGAGAATTATGATTTTTCAGTTTGCAGCAACATAACTTTGAAATAAATCTGTCAAAATTGTCAAGCGCCTCAAATCGCTCACATGCTATTTTGTAGTTGAATGTATGACTTTCAATCGAAGAGCTCTAATAGACCAAGAAGCATTTTAATTTACGGTAACCGCCGTACTGCCTTTTCATATGAAATTTGAAGATGAAAAACCGGGCTGTTCGGTTTCCCCGTTAGAAGCGCTCATTACCTTGAATTATTTGTACGATTTTTAAAAGATCAGCTTTCTTTATTTGTGCCTTTAGGGGGTTAGGCGTACTTTTGGTAGTGTATTTAACTCTAATGAAGTACATGAGAAGTTTGTTGCACTCCTATTTCACTTCATGTTCGCGATAGGCTATTTATGCACACCCACTTATGCGATTCCCTTTATATCAAAAGTCCCATTGATTTTCTCATCCGCTTAGAGTCAATATTTTATAAGCAGGCCACATCATAGTATTTGCTATGTAGTGATAGTATCTATCATAAAAACGGTTTGAAACTCTATCTACGACATATATTATCAAGTCAAAGGGATTGAAAATTCAATCCATCTGAACAAAGAAGCTAATTATAGAGAGACTCTTGCAGCCCATCAATGGTTCTTGCAGAAAAGCTGTTGTCACTCGCTGGACCGGAGATGGAAATGCCTGAACATCATACTTCTGAGTTAATAGATTCACCTAAGAAAAATGTCGTAAAGAAAAAGAAAATCGGCACAATATAAATCATTAGCACTATCGTGAGAAGGTCACAAATTGGAAAAGTTGAACCGCAGATAAGCCAAAACAAACCGGTTTTAATTTTTTTTATATTTTGTCATTTAGATATCAGAAGTGACTTCTGGAATCAATTAAGCCACCTCTTACCCTTTAACTAACCTGGTCATCAGCAACCCTTGCGTCGAAGCCGACTGTAAAAATGCAGCAACCATCCCATTCAACCCTAAAATCTCTGCCCGCCTAATCCACTCCGGAATGCCAAGCTCCACAAAATCCTCCCCAGTCTGCATTTCCAAACTGCTTTTCATGCCCTCAACCGCGATCTGAACCTCGCCGCTCTCAAAAACATACCGCGCACCCACATCCTCAATGCCCCTCTGGACCAACTCAATGATCTCATCCGCTACATTATTAAGAGATATGAAATCAAAATAACCTTTGATGTAATCCGACTTCGGAATTGCATGCAATATTTTGGAATATTTGAGCAGTGAGCTCATGACGTCCGTTTCTGATGCTCCGGGACCTGTAATGCTAGAGGGGCGGTGGATGACAAGGGGCATGCCGAATTCGAGGTTCATCCTTTCTAAGTAGACTTCGGAGGCCCATTTGGATGCAATGTAGCCATTTGAGCCGTTTAGTGGGGGCTTGAAGTTCCGGACACTAATGGATGGGTAGCTTTGTTGTCCGGAGAGGTAGATGACAGATGATGTGGAGATGTAGTGGAATTGTAGCCCGTGGACGACTGCCCATTCTGCTAATTGCTTTGTAGATTCTACGTTGGGCTTCCGCAGTGAAGAGTAGGTTTTCAAAAATGAAACGTCAGCTCCGTTATGTATTATTGTATCCGCGTCAGATAATATCAACTGGGCATCCGGTGGTGATAGTCCGAGAAGGGGAAACGATTGATCGCCCGTGTAGACTAGAACCTTAGGTGAGGAAAAGACCGGATCGGCTCGTGAAGAATTGGAGCGGACTGCTATACAATATATTTTCTCAATTGACGGGATGTTAACTAGCCGTTGAAGGAGGACTTTTCCGAGGAATCCCGTCGATCCGGTTAAGATCACAACTCGGGGTTCGTTTGCACCTAGTACATAGGAAGGTTCTAGTGATGATGGAAGAGCGACCTCTGCTTCCCAGTCTATGGAATCATGTGTGGTGGAAGCTGATAGTGATGGCGAATGGGGAACATCAACACCTACGTGTACAAATGCTTTGGTTGTAGACTGTCGATAAGCCGTATCAGCCACGGTTTCCGAATTTTGGGAAGACGGCATAGATACATTTTGTTGTCCTAGATCGTTGATCCTAGAAGCCATGTGCCCCAGGATACTGACGTCAAAGAGTTGGACCAGTGGCAGATCGACTGAAAATGTCTTCTTGATGAGAGCCTGGAGCTGCACAAGAAGCAACGAGCTTCCACCAACCTGGAAGAAGTCGGAATGTGAATCGATTGTAAAACTGTTTAAGATATCTTTTGTAAGAATCTCTTCCCAAAGTTTCAAGAGCTGCGATTCCGTATCGTTAAAACTTTGTGGCGACTCGTTGTTCTGATGTTTCTCTGGGAGTGGCAAAGCATTAATAGAAAGCCTATCTATTTTGCCAGAGTTGGTTCTCGGAAGCCTTTTGACTGGAATGATTGTGGCGGGTCGCATGTACTGCGGAAGTGGAAGTTTAAGCAAAATATTCTTGATAAAGGCATCCTTGTTTTTCGGTGAGTGGCTTGGAGAGAATTCAGCATGAGCGACAAGGAATTCCGACCCAGCTAATTGTGACCGTCGAAGGGACACAACAGCATGAAGTAATTGACCGAGAGATGATGAAATTATCGTAGTCTCAATATCCTGCAGATCAATTCGAAGGCCACGTAGCTTGATTTGTGTATCACCGACGATCCTGCCTTCGAGAAGCAATGAACCATCAGGCTGCAGTCGTCCCCTATCTCCTGTCCGATGCATCATGTTCCAACCTTGGGCAATAAAAGTGTCGGAGGCAAAATTATCAAGCAAGAACCGCTCATTAGTTTTTTCTTTCATATTGAGGTAGCCAGAAGCAACACCCATCCCACCAATGACAACTTCACCCGGAATACCAGCTGGGACTGGCTTGTTGTTTGAGTCAATGATATAAGTGGAGTAATTTGACCATGGTTTCAGAGATAAGCAGTTTTGATCCATCAAGCTGTCATTTTTAAAGGACATCTCTGAGAAATGGGAAAAGAAAGTGATTTCCGTAGGACCATAGCAGTTCATGAGTCGGAAGCCCTGTTTGTTCAAGGCTCGGAAAATATGTGTGAGGTTTTCCGTGATCTTTTCCCCACCTGAAATACCCAAAGCCCATGATGACTTGCGAAGAGCATCCATTTCCCCAAATTGGATCCAGCTGATATACTCAGAAGGAGTAGCGGCAGTAATAGAGATCCTTTCGGATGATATAATGCTTGATATTGCGATTGAATCTCCTCGGGCAGACTGGGGAACGATGTAAACGCTACCACCAGAGCAGAGGGGCCAGAATATTTGAACCAAGGACATGTCAAAACCAAACGAAGATTGTTGTAAACCGACGGTATTTGCATGCTTGGATATCCAGGTATTGGTTACAGTCTCCACATGGTCTCGGAAGATTGAATGCTTCATCAGAATTCCCTTCGGTGTCCCTGTACTTCCACTCGTGTAGAGGATTGTCATTATATCATCTTCCTGAGAGGAATTGGGCATATATCTCTGTTTTGTGGTGAAAGATAGTTTAGAAACATTGACCATTGTCGACGGTGAATTGAGCAGTGGGAAATCCTTCTCATACGCGTTGTCGGTAAGAATGGCATCCGGATCGCAATCTTTGATGATCATAGCGAGCCGCATTGTTGTCACCCCAGGATCAAGAGGTACATAAATAGCTCCTAGTCGCAAGATAGCCAGCATGGAGCATACCCAGTATGTTGAGGCTTCTTGGAATACTCCTACTTTTGATTTCTCACCTAGGCCGAGGCTGGATAATGAAGCTGCGATGGTATTCACTCGAGCATTCATTTGACTATAGGTGAGAGAGTTCCCAAGTCCATCTTTAAGAGCTGGGTCTTGGCTATAGGCTTGGGCTATTTCATCTATACGGTCGACAAGTGTCCCTTGCCACTCACAAGGAATAATCAAACCTATAACAAGTCAGCTAAATCATTCCAAACTCCAAAACCAACAAATAACTACCGCGTCCAAGTAAAATTGCCTTCTCGGTGTCTTCTGTTGAGAAAAGTGGAGGTCTGCTAAGGCGCATGGCCGGGTTTCCGGAGAAGGCATCTAGGAGGTTAACAAAACTCTTCATCAAAATATCCCCATTTTCAGATGTATATAGATTCTTCTGGACAGACAGTCTAAGAAGCGCATCACCTCCAGCATTATCAATGACATCAAGGCTGAGATCGTACGCAATTTGCCCGCCATTGAAGTCAGACCATTCACAGTCACAGTTGCAGAATCTTCGACTTTCAGCTACCCCTTGGCGGTAGTTTAGGAAAACCTGGAACAATGGGCTTTCTCTTGACGATCGAGGAACGTTGAGCTCGTTGAGAAGAACATCAAAAGGAACCTTGGAATTGGCGAATGCCTGCTGAGCTTTCATTTTTGTATCCTTGATGGCTTCACTGAATGTAGTCAAAGGACTCTTGTCAAATCGGATTGGAAGGAGATTTAAGTAACACCCAAGACTTTGTTGCACGTCACTCTCATTTCTGTTTGCATCTGCGACACCGATACAAAGGTCGTCGACTTCCACCCACCGGGAGATCATAATTTTGTAGACCGTGAGATAAAATTGGAAAGGGGAAACCTTGAGCCTTTTACATGTATTAGAAATTTGAGCAGAAAGATTTGGTGTAACGCGAAAGGAACACATGTGGGATCCATATGTTGTAAGTGTCAATCGGGATGTCAAGGTCGACACTGGCAGTAGCGGTAGTGGCGAAGGAATATCCTGAAACTGAGTTCGCCAATAACGTAGCATGCTGCTCCATTCCCCGTTCATATATTCCTTTCTTTGTCTCAAAGCAAAGTCTGGATATTGAAGAACCGGGGAATCGAGCCTATTTTTGGAATCATAGGCCTTTTGTAAATCCGAGAAGAACAACTCAAAGCTTATGCCATCCATATTTATGTGATGATATCCCAATAATATTTGATGTGAAACTGGGGATAAAGAGAGCAAAATTATTCTGAGAGTCTCCCCTTTTTCAAGATCGTACACGTGGGTTTGGAGACGATTATACTCCTCAGAAATTTCAGCGACATCAGAAACCTTTCTCCTCTCCAATCGAAGGACAGAAGACTCCAGTATAGCTTGCATTGGCTGGTAATTCTCATCCGTGAAAAAGCGTGTACGGAGTGATTCATGTCGTTGCCCAATAGTTGCAACTGCCTGTGCAAGATCATCTTCACAAAGGTTTCCCTGGAGATGTATTGAGGTAGTAACATTGAACGTCGTTTGGTCTTCAAGGTAGAATTTCATAAACCAGAATCTGGATTGACCGAATGACATGGGAAGAACTCTTTCCACCCCTGCTTTATCGCCGGATGGTTGGTATATTTCCTCGAATGAAGAGGTTAATGAACTAGGGGAGCTGGTCTTGCGGTCCACAAAAGGCTCGAGATCAAGAGATGTTGTTGAGATTGACAGTACAGATTCTGGGCTATAACTATCAGAACCTGGTTGTTTGACATTCAGAGCCAAATTATCCGGCAAAACCGGCCAGTTTGTAGATTCATGATTAATTTTGGCAACCTCTTGGTTGTTTGCCACTGTGTGAGTGACAGCTGTAGCGGCTAACTGAGATTCGTCTACAGAAAGTACTTCAGGCTTCAGTTGCGAAACCGCGTTAAAAGTTCTAGAGTGGGTTGTCGCGGGAAATGTTATTGGGGACAACTTGGAAATTTGAGCGCTTGGTCTCGGTGGTGCTGCACTTGGTTGAATACCTATCCTGGGCTTCTTATACACTGGGTTCTTTACAGTTGATTTCTTATTGTCCGCAGAAGGTTCTCCTCCCATATTCGGGATTAAAGCTGGATCGAGCAGCTCCTGGGTGCGCTCGAGTAGTTCGCCAATCGACGCACCGCTTAGTATCTTAAGAACTGGCATGTCAACATTAAGCTGTTTCATGAACCAAGATCTTAAATCTACAGCAACGAGCGAGTCGATACCCAGGGCATCTGCACTTTGACTAACAATCTCCAGATCTGCAGGTGTTTGAAGGGCGACTTGCAATTTCGAAACCAACGAGGCTGTGGACAATTAACTCTATAATGGATGTCCCATAAACCTAGCTACTTACCTTTCAAAATTCTGTACACCTCATCGGCACTAGTAGCTTTAGACAGCTGGGCTTTTACTGAAACAATGGCGGTGCTGCCCCCACTAAGTATACCAGCGACATTTCTGTGCAGAGTCAAATGTGAGAAGACGGGGCTCTTAGCGTAGTGGGGTTTCTCGTCTTCGTCCGCATAGAACATTCTCAGTCCAGTAAAATACTCTGGGTTTGGTCCTGGTCGTGGAGGGCTAGAGATGACGGCCTCCGCGAAAATTTGAAAGAAGTCCTGCTCTGACATCCATGTATGGCCGACTTTCTGCAATTGAACTTGCTGTGATAAGCTGAGCTCACGGGTAACGTAGCCATTACCAACGATTGCGCCAATATGAGCGGTTGAAGCAGCAACTCCACGTCGTCTCCTTTGCGAAGCAAGCCCTGCGAGGAACATGTTGGCAGCGCCGTAGGCAGATTGACCAGGATTTCCTGTTATAGCTGCCATTGATGAGAGGAAGACAAAGAAATCTAGGGGTTGGCGAAAGAAAATTTCGTCCAGGTAGATTGCTCCATCTACTTTTGGTTTCAGAACCTTTTCCATCCGTTCAATGGTTAAGTCAAGAAAGAGGGTATCATGGAGGACCATGGCTCCTTGGCAAACCCCAATAATGGGTGGAAGAGCTTTTTTAATTTGTTCGTGGACTGACCTAAGAGAGTCTCGTTTAGTCACATCACTATGAAAATTAGCGAGTAATTCCGAGGAGGGGGATCAAGAGGAAAATACTTAGTATAGACTTTGACAGTAGCGCCTGCAGCTTCAAAGTCCGCTATCCATCTTGAATCAACTTTTGGGTTACGACTTGATATAGCAATATATCTAGCACCGTGGGCTATCATCCATCTGCAGAGTGCAAGTCCAAGTCCACCCGTCAACCCAACAAGCCAATATGTATTATCGCTCCTGAATAAAGTTCTTGCATCTACAGGCTCAATCTTCATAGGCACGGTCGATGATACTTCCCAGTTCAGAATAGAAAGTGGAGCATTCTTGTTTGTTGACTCTAGTATCTCGCGCAGGGATGAAATTGGGATATCTCGAAAATTTACTAACGATGTAGTAGACATAATTTGAATTCGCAAAGCTTCTAGTGCTTCAGGTATCCTATGATCGACTGTTGTTAAGATAGTGCGGCCTTCAAGGTGCGTGAGAGTGTTGGATGTCTCGACTGTCACGTGTGTTGGAATGCACCGCAGAACAGCAGACGACCATTCATTGTCTTTCCAAGCAAGAACGCGTGAGAGAGTCTGTGGAAGGGCTGCCTCAATATCCCGTTTAGCAGCCCGCGGATGGACTACTGTCCAATTCTCTTGACCAGCATCAACGGTGCATTCAGATGTTAAGAATTTGAGGTAGACTCCCCTTCTCGATGCGAGAGCCTGGAGGGCAGTTGCAAGTAGCTTGTCGGGCTCGAGAATTACCACAAAAGTGCCTGTGGAAAGCTCAAAAAGTGCTGAATTAGATAACAAGATGAAATACATATTAAAGAGATATTCGACGGCCTGTTTGCTCGGAAGTACACAAGGCCAAGTCCAGGTTTCAGGTACATTGATTTGCGAAGACAACGACGTCGATAGAGAAATGACTTGGTTACCGGTCACTCTATCGGTTCCTAGCACAAGGAAGAAAAATCCTAGGGATCCAATTTTCACTGGTTTTGATATCGAATAACCAACCAGAATTTCAATGGTCTGACGATAATGCGGTCTCTTTGCTGGAACAAGACTTGATTCAGCCTTCAGGACATAGGCATCGTTAGTATACGACAATTCGACTGGTTCAAATTTAGGATCAACCTCCTCAAAAATGAGTCGACTGGAGGAATTGTAGCGGTTGTTGAGTGATTTACTGAGTCGAACACGAGGAAGGAAAACTTTGCCTTTCTCAAATGCTATCTCCGGTTCAACTGACCAGAAAAGATCCGATAAGCCCTGTTCCTCCCACACATCCGTTGCCGCAAACCTTAGTGTCGCTTCTGCAATAAGTTTTGCATTGAGCTGTTCAGAGGGATTAAAATCCAAAAATTGAAGTCGGACATGGGGCATTTCCTGGATAAGACACCGAGCAAAGCCCACTACCATTTTAGCGTATGGTTCACATTCTTTGTAACCACAAGTGACCCATATAACATTTTTCGATTTTTCGAAAAGCTTTTGGTAGCCCTTTAACATCCTCTCGGACATAGATTTGAAGGTCGGGTGATCGTGATCCTCCATAACAATAACACT
>Ga0247734_1000325_pt1 | contig 42287 bp, 43 predicted proteins | sample UWRJL103311B2_FD_180933 | JGI IMG/M metagenome (GOLD analysis project Ga0247734, IMG submission 180933) | Plant litter microbial communities from Arlington Agricultural Research Station in Wisconsin, United States - UWRJ-L103-311B-2 | ecosystem: Environmental > Terrestrial > Plant litter >...
ATTCCCTACCCTTATATTATTCTATTATAGCGAAAACTAATTATAATATATTTATTTGCGCTTATTATACTACCGCTAACGCAAGCATGTACCAAAACCGTGCCTGCCTTTTCCCTACTAGACTAATCTTAAATATAATATCTCTATTTATAAGAGAATTAGAATATAGCCAGAATCTTAATTATAAATTATATAAGAATATTATATAATATATTTTCTAGCAAATATATATCTATAATCTATCAAAGTATTAACTAATTAATATCTAATTTGCTATTAAAAGGGGGAAAGTTATATGATATCCAAAGGCTATTAGAGAGTCATATAATATCTCAGGTTACCCTTTTCGGTAACTTTATAATTATTAATATACTAGTATATCAATTTCGATATTATATTCCCTACCCTTATATTATTCTATTATAGCAAAAACTAATTATAATATATTTATTTGCGCTTATTATACTACCGCTAACGCAAGCATGTACCAAAACCGTGCCTGCCTTTTCCCTATTAGACCTTAGATTCTTAAGTCGCCCCTAGAGGCAACTTCATATCGCAAGAAGACTTTTTTATTTATATATATTTCAAATATCTGTCAAATTATTCTAATAAGAAAATACACCTTCTTTCTTTCCCCACATAATATATATATAGTTCTATTTTAATATCTATCTTTTTAATTTTAAATATAAGTTATAAATGCTGCCGCTTCTTCTTTATAGTTAGAGACTTATTGCTACTAGATGGGTTGTTTTTTTATTTTAAGAAAGTGGTCATATTAAAAGAAGAGGGATGATTTCAATTAAGAACCAAGCTTACATATTTAAGCGTGAGGGCACGCTAATCTAGAAAGGGGATAATATCATAACCTGGTTCTAGACACTAAGGGCTTCCAGAAGCCCTGGGGGTTTTGGAAGCACGTGGCTTCGGGAAGAAGTGTATCAAGAAGAAAACCACTCTTAAAAGAAAGCTTTTAAAAGAGAATCAGTTTTAGAATAAGTGTTCTAAAAACCTAAGGCTGGAATTTACAAAATGATATATAAAGTAAATAATTAGACGGCTAACCTAACTCTAGTTCTAAGGGTAGTTATAATTATGTAATAGATCCCAGGATCTTGGGATTCTAACAAGAAAAGGGACCCCAGGACCCCAGGACTTAGCCTTGGCACAAAGGGTTCTATATAAGAAGAATAAGTTTTATTAGATAGGAGCTTTGTGCTCAAAACCTTATAATTAGTAATACAGATTGTTTACTTAGTAACAACTTCAATTCTATTTGAAGACCCCGAATTCTAGTTAACCACTTCTCCTTCAATACCAACCCGACAACCCTTTAGCCCTACTAGGTAGGATATTAGGATCGTTACAAATATATGCTTTGTTAGCCCATGAATACTGAAAATCTCTTCCTACAAAATTTACTATTCTACCCCGACACAAGGTGTGTCTACGATAAGCAAGGCACACCCAGGGTTAGGTGCCTATGTTTTATAAGCATCTATTAAGTATAGGGCATTTATATATTATTAAATATTAACCTGATGAAAGATGTTATAGCCTTAGGCAGAAACACGTGTTACTAAGAAACATGCCTCGCTTAAGAGAAGCTTTCTTAGGCTAGCCTATTAACTTGTACTAGATCTTGAGCCGCAGGGGACCCTTGGCCCTGGCTAATATCTCCCAAAATTGACCGATTAAACATATATTACCGTCGAATGGTAGCTGTCTTTATACAATGTCGTCAGGCAGCGATGAGTGGAGGTCGTTCAAAGCACTGTCAATGCGCACCACCAGCAGCTTTCTTAAAAAGGAGGTCTTTCGCCCAACGGCCGAACTCCAGCGCGAAGAAAGCGCACAGAGGATCCAAGAGGAGCACAGCCAGCGCGTCGAGCAGGAGAACGTGCAGACGCTGGCGGCGGTAAACAGTCAGTATGTCTATCGCGAGCTGCAACCAGATGAAATCCGCCTGCTGGAGCTGCTTCCCGGGTGTGGGGCTGAATTGATCCAGTGTCGTTTGCTGCCCACCAGCTTAAGCCAGTCACCCGGGCAGTACGAAGCGCTCAGCTATGTCTGGGGCGATCCATCCCAGGCACGAGGTACGGTTTTGGTGGGCGGAACCCGTCTAGAGATCTACGAGACACTGTATCAGATCCTGGTGCGGCTGCGGCATCCTACGGACAGACGTATGCTTTGGGTTGATGCGATATGCATCAACCAATCCGACGTCGAAGAGCGGAACACACAGCTGCCACTGATGCAGAGCATCTATCGAGACGCATCGCAGACGGTGGTATGGCTGGGGCCGGAGTCTAAATCAACAGGGAACACATTCCAGATGCTCCACGAGCTAGCAGCGGAGGCGATTTCGTTGAACCCGCAACTCCAGCAAAACCATTACTCACTATCAAGCATAACGGATCTCACCCAGGATGAGAAGGCTGCGCAGCGTCCGGTATTGATCACCTCGCCGCCGTCCTTCCACTCTTACATTCCTTTCAACAGCAACCAGACGCCCAGCAAGGTTCGTGACCGGTGGAATGGCGACTACACCATCTTCAAGGTTATCTCCGGCGGGTGGTGGAAGCGTGCCTGGACGGTGCAGGAGCTGCTGCTCTCGTCCACCATCGTGTTGCTGAAGGGATCTTATGACATTACGTGGACGGAGCTGTGTATTGCGGTGGACCACGGCCTGAACCTGAGAATATGGCCTGTCGTGGATTCTGGCTTCGTTTTGAACCAGGCCATCGTGCCGTATGCGTCGATACGGGCTCTGGAGAGACGACTGAACCAGCAAATCTCCGGCAACGTGAGTCCTTCGGAGATCTTCTTGAGCCTCTTGATGCACTGCCGACATCGAGATGCGAGAGACCCGCGTGATAAGATCTATGCGGTACTAGGCATGATCCCTGACTGTCACTCTGTTCCAAATACCAAGACAACGACAGAGAAAGAGGCCGAGTTGGCGATGGAAGATGCGAATGGCCTATCAGCATTGAATTCAATCACCGCAAAGCCAGACTACGGCCATCCGGTCGTTTACATCTACCGTCAAATATCACAACAACTAATCACGCAAACCAAGAGCCTGGATATCTTAGGCGTCTGTCCGATATCCCAGCGCCGCGGTCTACCCTCCTGGGTAACTGACTGGAGCATGAACACCGCCATCGAATCCCCGCTAATGTGTGACTCAATCGACCGCCCACGGACCACGCATGCAACAAAACATAGCTGGGCAAAACCACAATTCCCCGCCGATGGACTTACTATCATCTTGCATGGTTATGAACTAACAACGGTAAAGGAAACGAGCGATCACCTACGCCGTATCCCCTTCGACAGCTGCGAGGATCCACTGCCTACATCAAGCGAAGAGCAAACATCAGGCTTCAGAAAAGGATTCCGTGAAGTCTGGGATGATACTCACCAATCGCTAAGTCTTATGGCTGCCTATTTCCGCACGATCTTCCTCTGGGAAAAGTTCGCCGCTGCAAGACAGCCGACCAATCCCTCGAAGGATATCTCCTCCATCTATTGGCATACCCTGTGCACCGGGACATACGTGGAGGGCTCCAAAACTCTCACAGAGCAGTCGTATAACAACTGGCTACAGACACTCGAGCCGGTCCGCAAGACCGAGAAAATATTCAAGTCCCTCGCCTCGAAAATCACCCCACCACTATATGCAATGAATCCCTCATCATGGAAGGGGTTTTCCGAATTCGCGCGTTATATTGAGGGCGCGCACGAGCGGCGGCTGGCGTGGGCAGAGAATGGCTGGTTGTGTTTGCTGCCGCAGAAGGCGCAGAAGGGGGATCGCATTATCCTGGCGGAGGGGGGACGTGTTCCGCTGGTGGTGAGGGCTGATGGGGATGGGTATTTTATGTATGTGGGAGAAGCTTATGTGCAGGGGATTATGGACGGGGAGGCTTTTTTCCATGAGAAATGTGGTGAGATTAAGATCTGTTGAAAGAAGGTTTGGGATGTTGTTATAGGCGAGATCTATATACGATACTGGGAGAGGTCAATTAAATTATAGATGGTAAAGAAGATCGTTGCTCTATCTCCCCTAACTTTTCGACAACGCGAAACGTTAGATCGCACCATACAGCGACTCTTGGGTAAGGATCTCCCGTTTATGATTTTCTCCCCATCTTATTCCGATTCTCATTGTAGGTCTTGTTGCTAAAATAATTTACAAAATCGGAGACCACTGCTGAACCTGTCGGTTCTATTCAAAGCGAGCCAAACAACCAGTCGGGTGTAAATGAATGCTATATCATCTCCCAGCCCCGGATGAGTAAATCTCCCGGCAAGGTTCTCCTTTCAGATTCAATAGTATTTCCAGTCTCCTGTCGTCATCAATGGTCTGAACAGATGCTAGCAGGCTAGATACACCTCCATGCTGAAGGTTGTATGCAACGAGATATCAAGCCCGGAAACATCATCGCTACCACCTTGCCCCTCCGAGCCGCAGTCATTGATTTTGATTTCGCAACATGGAACAAAGCGTCGAGAGACCACATGAAAGTGATGGTTCGATATCTAGCCCCTGAATTCACTACTTTGAAAGATGCAATACGTAATCTACCATTGCAACATACTCTTCCTAATTTTGGCCTGTCTGCCGATATTTGGAGTATGGGGATTGCAGAGTTGGAGCTAGTGCACGGATAGCGCTTTCATTTTACTCAAACCAGCAAAGTATTCCACGATGATGAGCTGAAGATTACCGTAATTGACACTAATGACGGGGCATTGCATTTAATTGGCAAGATGTTACAGTTTAATACAGACAATGTCCCTCTGCACAAGACGCGTATTGACAGTGTCCAAGTCTTCATACAAGACAGAATGAAATAGGATTGCAATCGAATAAACGCGTTTATAGAAAGGATTAGATATAAGAGGCATTTCTAATAATATACTATGAAAGCTTTTAATTTTATAATCTATAAGAACAAGATCTCATACAGATTTTATTATCAGACACAACTAGATAAGCCTAAGCTTTTTTTTGTAGTTATTATACCCAAGCGTAGAAAGACCAAAGTATTTTACACACCAGGTGGTACGCTTTCAGCTAAAAGTCAAATGCACGTGACTTTTATCCCGGCCCACAATGACCCTCATGAAGGTTGGGGGTGCGCTTGGGGGACTTCCACATCTTATATTGTCAACTAAAGCAGATTATACTAGGTACTGCCTGCGCATTTCGTTTCCGGTGGTCGCTTCAGTTGATTAAAGTTTGAAAGTTAAGAAGAACGCTGCCACGGAAGGATTGCCGTTTCAAAATAGTCACCACGAGCTCCACGATGGCCGACAGGGGCAATGTGAAGGTAACAAAGAAGAGTGCCTTCTCCTGCGAACTATATCACAAAAGAAAGGTTTGTAGCCATCCATTCAAACGTAAGTCATTTGTATCCCAGGCATGTAACGTCGATTTAAGGTCAAGTGCACCGGAGAACACCCCGTTTGCCACCGGAGTTTCGCCCGAAAAGAGACATGCGTCTATAACCTGTATGTGCAGTTTTTCCTTAAGGGAAATATTTTCTGAATTAGTGGGCCTACTCTTAGCTACACACAAAACCTCGAAAGGCATGTGGCGGAACTTGAAGCTGCGTTGCAGCGGCCAGCATGTCAATGTCAAAAGTCAATATCGTCAGACGTTATGGCTGGTCCTCTCTGTGTGGCGTCGAATGAACAAGCGTATTATATGGCAGTTCCCAAAGAGATAAAACGAGGCTTCGGGGGCCTTAAGTTTGATGACAAGGGCAGCATCATGTTTCATGGTTCAACGAGCTTCTTCCAACTTTTATCTAACAATTTAACTGAGGAGCTTCTTGCACATGGTATCCTACCAGGAGAAAAGTTTGATGATGAAATTGATGGAAGAAAGCTGCTGGTGGCTAATGCCTGCCTGCCAGCAAAGATTACTGAAAATTTAGCGGAAACTCCGGTGAGTTAGACAAATTAACAAAAAAGAACTTAGTACTCATCAACTACTAGCAACCTTTTCAACATTTGTTACAGTCTCATTGGTGTTGGATTCAACCACTTTTCAACTTTGTGTACCGACCAGCATTTACTCGTAAGATCCCCTTGTCTTGGCGGTCAGCATTTGAATCTATTTAATTAGGTGATATGGAAGTCCTCGGACCGTACTATTCACACATGTTACTAAATGCTATGCCATCACATTCCGTCAGGTAGTGCAAAGCAGACCCAACTATCCATGAGCAATTAATACCATTTGATGAAGGCTCCCTCTGTGGACGGCAAGCTCGGACTCTTCTTCAAGATGATTTACTACAGGGACACACTAAAATATCTACAATCCAAACATTGCTGTTATTGAGTGCTCAAGAAAATGGGCAAGGTAATCGAACCCAAGCCTAGCTTTCTAGTGGTATGGCTTTTCGTCTACTTGAAGACATGGGTATTAACATAGATAGTCGGAAATATGCTAGATCTATACAGCTATCCGATGAAGATACCGAGATTCGTCGTCGGCTCTTTTGGAGCTACTATTTCTATGATAAGATGATCAGTCTATATCTCGGGCACTCTCCGAGTATTTAGCACTTTCAAGTCAGCCCGCCACAAATCATGCGTGAGTTGTTATCTAATCTCTTGTGCACAAAATTATTTTAATTATGTTAGTTGATGACTCGGCTGAGACCGATCTGTGGACCCTTTATGGAATATCCTATTCGGATGGCACAGCATATCCATCAACTCAAGCATATTCTATTTCATGTTTTGTACACGCTTGTCAGCTCTCGGTTATTCTTAACCAAATCATTATACATATTTATGATCCGTATCAGCAAAATACCGAAGCGGAAATGGAACAATACCTTAAACAAGAGAGCCAAGCACTAATAGACTTTTGAAGAGATCTTCCAGAGTTTTTACAAATTAATCCCTCAAACTTACCAAAATATTGTCCCCGAGCCATATTGTAACTTTGAAGTAGGTAATTCTTCGACCCTAGCCAGGAGTTCTGTTAACCTCTTAGCTGCCTGTATAATACTATCAAAACTATTCTCTACCGACCTATGCTTTTCACTCGGGCAGCAAGTTCGGCCAACCTACGTCCCAATGCAGATTATTTGTTGGAATGTATCAAATCCGCTACTTCAATTATATCCATTTTTGACCTCTTTTGTCGCTCATTTGGAGATGGACACTGTGTTCTATCAGTAGCTTACAGCGTCTACATGGCTGTTTCAATACTGTTGCTCCAGGTGCAAGGAGCCACGTCCAGTGATAAGCAAGCAATTCGGAGATTAGAGTTCTGTATTCGAAGCTTAGAGAGAGTGAAAAGCTCCAATCCCGGTAAGCTAAATAACGAATTCTATGGCACATTCTGAATACAGATCCCTAATTGTTGTACCTATGACGGTGATTAGAAGCTCTCTCGGCCTCATTATTAACAAGTTCTTAAATGTTGACACAACCTATCTTTCTAAATATCTTCGTCAACTGCTTATTTTTTATGAGCCTGATCAGATGTTAACAACGGGACGTGAAGAACCTACATCTACGATAACGAATGAATTAACAGCCTACGATCTGGGCAATTTGTATCACCGCGACCTTTTGCAAGCCCCAACATTTGATGGCTTTGATGTGGAACACTTCGAAATCACTGCAGAGATGTTCGAAGCATTTACAACTCTTGAGCCTATCAGTTCCAATGTAGGCAGCTCTCCATAGCCTTCTACCAGTTACTAGATGAAATTGAAGTCAAAGTTCATGTATATGACCTCGATAAATCCTGTCCCTAGTTCGGTATCTAGAGCTTGACAGGCATGCTATCGTTCTCTAATCCTCCATTGATAGATTTCATGGCTATGACAACTTCGCCATACACTACAAAAGTAATGTCGCTTGAAAGCTATAGGACGCCACTCAGTATTAGAATTGATATGTTTCCATCAACAAGGCACACCTACCGTTAAACGAATTAACCGAGGCGATATCCCTTTCCAGAATCCCAAGATGCCATCTACTCTCAGTATCTCGGTTGCGCAGCCTAACATGCCCCGGGAGGTATAATCCAAGCTTTGGATTCTCGTTTTTATTTATCAAATGGCATTAAGGCGTATCTGAAAAAGAATAAACAATTTTAGCTTTCAGGACATTTTTGAATCGAGCGTAAATAGAAACTATATTTATAACTTACACTGTCACAATTCCAGTTATAGCGCCAATACGTAGAGTACTTAACATTTTGTTATCGCTTACTGGCCACATCTTTATAGTTTGCTCTTGTAGGGTTACAAAATTTGTGAATCTTACCGCACTATTTATTGCTTGCTTGCATAAAACTGGGCTGGCACCTCACCACATTGCCAGTATCCCACTTTGTCTGACAAGTTTAAAGGGGATAGCGCCACTCGAAAGAACTTGTTTGTTAGTACCATTCCGCGTCGCATCTTCAACAACTCTCGTCTTTAATGCTTCCCCTGGTGTGACATCTAGAACCGATTCCACTATTTCAGCACTCAATCCTGCCACCACAGTCACTAACGGGTTATTACCACAACCCACACGGCAGGTTGTGTGCTATGTCGCTGTAGCCCGCTGCCTCTTGCGTGCCGACACAATAGAAATGCTATGGCTGGTATCAATATGTTGAGATCGTGGACGGGTATAAGGAGACCTGGGGATGGTACAATCCACGCTGGCTTTGTTGAGAAGCCTCACAAAATAGGACAAGTTGTAGCGAAGCGATTTCCGAATGATAAACAGGGTTAAAGGAAAGCTGATAGAGAAGGGGCATGTGAATCTATGTGTGTGCATGTGGTTTTTGAAGGAATGACCGGGTAAATAATGCGTATGGGACGGTGCAAAGATTAATGGCCGAGGGGTTGCCCACTATTGTGCAAGTAATAAAGCTGGCTCAAGATTAATTCGGACTTCGGTGTACGGTCCTCACGCTTCACACATGCTCTGGTTCAGCTGGACCGGGACTGAGCACAGGTGTGTCGTTCCACCACGAGCTGTATCTGTTTGTCAAGGAGTGCGGGCTTACACTCAATGAAGCTCTTCACGCAGGAACAACAATAACTGCTAACCTCTTTGGGTTAGAGGATCAATAGCAGATTTTACAAGGACTAAAGACTGATCGGGTCTTAATTGAAGGAAATCTGCGAGATGATATTGATGCTACTCTGAACTCCAGAAGTGTTTGGCGTGATGGCATTCAGGCTAAGAAATTACAGAAATAATTGGTGCGGCTAATGTAATAACTAGCATAATGCATTCCCCATAGTATTAAAAACAAGCCAGTAACGTAAAGCTGATCCGAGAAGTAGCAAAATAGATTAAGTGATATATAGTGGAGAGTCAGTGACAGAGAGGGTAAAAAACTATGATACATATAAATTACAAGTACATAATTAAAATGGGGAAATACTAGTCTATCTTTAATAGCTTGATAAAACAGTCGGAGTTTTCGATGGAACGGCTGTGTTCTCTTTCTGTTTGAAACCCAAATGTTGCCAAACAGTTTGTCTGTTTGTCAAACTACGCAAGTGTGTTAATCATATACACTTGGCATATTGTCTTACATTGTTACATTGAGAGAATCCAATTAGGTGGCGTCTCTTTCTACCCCGTTTCAATCAATAGTAGATCTTGGCTTCTGGATCACGGCCTTGGTTTCTTATTAACGTAATATAAAATTCTCACGGAAATCTTAGCCACCCGATTTGCTGACGGTAACACGGCTCCAAGTAGTACCGTGTTACCTGTTTGTCGCGATTTAAGCGAGTATTGCCAAGATGCTGGATTCATAGTAATAATTCCAAAAGCATTAAAAGCATTAAAAGAGCCCATGCACTAATGTTAAATCAAGCCAAGCTCATTATTAAAACTTTTAAATATATCTGAAAACGGGAAACTTGGGATGAACTTTTGGCTTGTACTCGTTTGGTGCCTTGTATGTAAGCTTACTGCATAGTTGTATGTAACTTTGAAATGGTTAGGTTTTTGATAGCATATTCACCTCGTAGCCGGAGTAACCTTTCTATTAAAATTAAAAAGATTACTCCGAAGGCTTTGTTCTCGCTTCTCATTATAAGTGAATGAACTATAAGGCAGAAAGTATAAAAACTTCGATATCTCATCCTCTTCTCACATCTAGATCTAGGCTACCTATCTGAAACTTCAAATATTCTACTACACCTTAGTTCATCTTTCTCCAGCCAAATTCACACCTGCAACTCAATTCATCAACATGAAGACATCTACTATCTTCCTTGCTGTCGCATCAATAATTGCCGGCGCACTTGCTGCACCTGCAGCAGCAGAGCCAGCCCTGCCCCCCAATGTTATCTACGCCGAACTTCGATCCGACGGTAACACTACTTATACTAAAATTGATAACTCGGACTTTTCCGCCCTTGCTGTGAGGCGGTCTCTCCAATGTAGCGCCAGGAACTTTGGCGGCACATGCTACACTTTCACCTTTGATTCTGGATACTGTTGTAAGTACACACTGGAACCTCGTTCATTAGGGCATCTTTTCGTGGTATAAATACAGATTTGAAAGCAAATGAGCTGATTTGACTTTTCTTCGTTCTAGGGAGTTACTCCGATTTCGGCACTGGTGTATACAATGCTTTGAATGATAAGACAAGCTCTATTACCAACTACGGGACAACCTGTACATTTTATCAGTAAGTATTTCTAGAGCTTTTAATAATAGTAAATCCTTAATCACTTAAGATGGTCGTCTCGAAGCCTTTCCTTTAGATTACTGCTAACAGGAGTATCTTCTAGGCATACTGGATGTCGCGGTAGAACCTATAGGACTGCCTATAACGCCGACCTTGCAGGAGAATTCAATGACATCATTAGCTCATTCAGTTGCTAAGCTTATGATAACGTATTAAAGCTCTTTTTGCCATCTCCAGTTCAGAACATGTACGGAATTCAAGACCGGTGAGAACGGGCTGGTTGTGAAATTTGAACGCGAGATGAAAATCTTGACCGCAGCATCCTTTGTACTGTTTTATCTGAGTTATTCTTTATTTTAAACGCACACTCGTTAGTTTTATCTTTAATGCAAATTATGTCTAACCAAGTAAAAGTACTACCAAGCTTATTTTACACATGTCTGTGTTTGAAAATTTGTATTCAGATTAAGAATATTAGTAAAAAAATTGTTATGTGAGAAATATCATGGCTGGAATATACAAATCCTTGAGAAACCAATCAAATTAATGATTTTATTGTAACATTGTGACATGGGGCCAGTATTTTATTTTTGTCCGTGATGAAAGACCTTGAAATTATTATCAACTAAAACTATACATTTGATAACGATCATCTGTATCTATTTTTCCTACTGCATCTTGCATATACCGTGCCTCTGTGTATGTGGACTTCTCAAAACTGCTTGGGAAGAATTTCTCTGGAAGATAGAGGGAAACTATATAAGACCCTTCGTCCCATCCTGGGCATTCTATATTCATGAGTTAGGTCTGGATTTTGTTTCTTTATTCTCTTACTCTTGTGTTTTGCACAGAACTCTCCCTCGTCGGATTCCTTTCACTCATTCTGTAACCATTTATACCCAAAATATTAAAATAATGGTTGCCAATATGCGAATCCCAAAATCCACTATAACTTAAGAATAACTATATACTCGGTTCGGCTGTTAAATTCGGTCTAACAAGGGGTATAGTAGGTTACCATGAGAGTCATCCTATACTATTAAGTTTATGCACCTTTGCAACATTGCACGCAATTGAGTTTATGGTGGCCAGACTGCTGAAAATTTCAAGACACACATAGCTATATGGTCAATTGTTGTAACGGGCTGGTCGATTTCTCCATTTGTAATTCTCCGTTACTGATGTTAGTGAAAGCTATGTCAATCGATGCGCCTAAGCATATTGGCTCAAACGGGGCAAACAAATCCCAAGGAACATTATTGTTCGATAATGAAAAATAATGACTAAGTAGTTCTGTCATGGTATGTGTCTTTTTCGAGTCTGCAGAGGATGCTAAGATTAACTACTAAGTAGCGAATCTATCTAAGGAAACATGTAACGAAGGTCCATTAATATATCTATCGCGGTTCTTCAGGTCCCAGGGGCTAATAACTGGACCGTGCTTTATTCTGATGATCTCTCGGGTGACCCAGTTCCCTAGAAACTCGCACGAAGAGTTCGAATTGAAGAGTTAATTTCAATTAACGGAATTCAACGCGATATGACCCAAATTTTCTGAAGTCATCCTTGTGCCTGCCATTGGTGGGCCCACCGATTGCAATATTTGGGGTGCTAGTTGGAGAGAAGCCTCTAAATTGACTGTTATTGCATAATCCCAAGGTTATTCTCCATGATTGCCACCTATGGCCAGCAAAGAGCTTTTGTATTCACAGCGCTCTTTATTCAATACTCTCGATATTGCTGTGAAATATTAATCACAGTGGGGATTAAAGAGAAAGATCCTTCGCCTACGGAGTACCCTCGAGAGAAGTATTTTGTGTCAAGGTGTGGTTCGTGTGTGAGATTTCCACCGCCCTTGGTATCCCATTTTATCTTTGTAGAATGTTAAAACTAAATAGAAACTCGTCATCTCAAGTACTACCCAAATTTCCTTACATATATAAACAGCATTCTGAGGAGTGATATCTTCAAGTATGATGCTCAAAATTCAAGGTGATCTTTAAGTATTAGATATTATTCTCGAAGGCTGAAGGAACCAGATGACAAATTCTAGACTGTGGCTTACTGTTGTAGTCGGTAAGACACATTGTTCTTACGCGTATCCGCGGAATAGTTATTTAACTCCCTGGCCGTGACTCGATCCTTTGGGGGCCAGCAAAGCATCCTCTTTCATAAATTTAAAGGAACGCTCCGCATCCGCCTCATGTATACATGCGGGCATCCCTCCAACTCCGTGTACATGATATTAAATCTTTACATACAAACACCTAAATGTCGATCAGTATCAGTTAAGATAGGAGACAATACCTCAACCTGACGCAGCTCTATGATTAGAAAAACGGCCCGCCATAAAACTCTGGAGCATTGGTACACAATCTACCATCGGACTTTAGCGCTTCAGAATTCTATCGCCACTGCCACATATCTCTCTCGCGCGGAATGAGTTTGGTTGGTCGAGCAATACGATCATATCTGCTAGGTGCAGAGTAAGACTGCGCGTTTCCCTGTTGGAATAACCCCTGACCCGGGAAGACATCCCACACCTATAATGAATATGGAGTAAGGAAAGTTTGATGGACACCGAGGAGTGCTTGCCATAACACCAAAATTCCATATATCAGCGCGATATGACCACCCAGTACCCAGCCGAACTTCTGGGGCGTGGCAATCGTTAGGTTGTATCGGATGGACAAGCGGTCAAGGTAGATCACCCCCGCTGTGCAAGACCAAAGTCTGTGATCTTTGGGTACATTTTCTTCAAGGCGTCGTCGCCGTCGATGTGCCCAAAATAGTTGTTGCATCGGTATACTGTCGATTACCAACAGGTTTCCGGGCTATAGGATGCATGGTCTGCCCCTGAACAAAGGTTTCAACTGTTGACGGATCCTCAAAAGCTATCAGGATGTTATCCAGTTTCAAATCTAAACGCAACTTCGTACGAGATCCAGAGAAGGAAAGCTTTGAGTCTTGGGAACGAAGTACTCGTGTGTATCACGTTACCCTTCTAATTATGTTTATTCGATGTTTAATAAAGGTTCATTCACGGGGAAAAGGGGGGGGAAACGCGGGGTCGCGTCAACTCGTTGGGGATCGGTGCCTGTTGTGTGCCTGCTAGACAAGGGGAGGATCGCAATGGCGTTTCCAACCAGCAGATTTGTGATGCGGGTGGCGCCGGGGTTGTATTATGGGCTAAATTAACATTTTACTGTATGTATTATAAAGCGCCTGGAGTACTTTTTCGCTGAGCCAGATTGACGAAAAGAAAAATTGAAACCCAGAATAAGTACGAAAGATTCGTTCAAAAGTCATGATTCGCGCTAGCAGGGAACGACAATGCTACTACTGTATATCACCTGTACACCCCGCGCAGCCATCAATGAAGATGCCTTTAAATACAACGTATTGCTACTATTTAACTTGTACATAATATATGCCAGTTAAATCCTTTAGTTGGATGGAAGGGTGATTGTTTTTGGGACAGAATCTAATTGATTGGTTAAATCAGACTGGGGACTGGACGAAACATGAAAGCCGACGCTAAGCTTGCGCCGCATAGCAATATATATTCGCAGGCTGTGTGGCCGCAGTCGTCGTTTAACTATTTTAAGCCAATATCAACACAACATATTCTTTCAATCTCGGTCGAGTATTATTGGTTTTATGATCTATCCAGAAGTTTGATAGCTTATCAGACCTTCGGTAATGGTACTGTGATGCCTAAAAGTATTAATTCAAGGAATGCCTTCCGAGTTTGCTCACCGAGTAAGGATACAACGTTGATCTTTTTACTTGCATTCTTCAAGCCGTGGCGCGAAGCAGAAGCTGTCAATAGATTTCTAGCGAACCGCCCACAGCTAGCTACACTGACGCCACTATTCCCGTTAATGCAGTAGAGATGTCACCCTAATCTGACACATCCGGACCTCGATAGTACTTTTGCAAGCAGGGTTTCGGAGGGGTGGCTGTCGGGTAAATGCTGCTGCTGCATTCCTTCCCGCCCGCCAGCCACTGGTGAGATATGGCGACATGATCCATCGTAAAGCACCATTCGCTCACGTGATGTCCAATAATAACGTTGCGCGGCTATCGCGTTGGTGACAACCTTTGGTAGCCGACCGGCGTTGCAAAGATATGAGAGGAATTATAACTTTCCTGCCTCCCCTTTGAGGTTTGCAATCAAGCCTAGCCTTTGTGATTGCCAACCCCGCTTGTCTGGTGCTCAATAAAGATGTCTCCGACCTCAAGAGATGCAGAGGCCCCAGCTAAAGATGATACGATGGATCATTGTGAGCGACGGAGGTTGCAGAATCGAGAAGCTCAGAGAAGATTTCGCCGTGAGCCTAGCTATGCAGCATGTATGTACGGCGACTTGTATTGACATCATTACAGAGAAGAAAGCTCAAGAACGGGAGGCGGAGAATCGAACCGTGTCCCCATCACCTGCTCTCCTCACTCCTCAATCATCGACTACTTCGATTTCCAACCGCTCGGAAGAAATAACGATCGAATCCCAGAGCAGATTTTCTACCCATAGCCCGCGCCCGGATGGCAATGGTCAGATCACGGGCTCGATAGGCCAGTATACACCAGCTGCAACGTCAAAGCAACTGGCGCTACAAGATTCGAACTACCTCGATAACGATACCGAGCTCAACTCACTTGGTAAAGACTTGATGAACGGCAACTATGTCCTGAGACCGAACAGTCTTCCCGATAGTCTACCGGGCGCCGATGTCTTGGCAACACGACTTGAGGATTTAGGGGTCTACGCGACCCCTGCACATACACATACCTTCTCGCCCGGTCTGCTGATACCTGATAACCTAGATTCTGCTTTGGCTGGGATAGACGATATAGACTATACAAACTATAGCGGAGTTTCTTCTTTATGCTTACAGGGAAGCACTTCTTTCAACGGAGGAGATGGTTTCTTGCATGACTTCATGTTTGTATCACAGGATTCTTTCAACACTTTTGGCAACCTTGTGCCCCAGCATCAACCACCGTTACATCCTTTGAATACACCAATTCTTGATACACCCGTGTCTCAATCGCCCATCCAAAGCAGCCACACATCTCAAATTGATCTGACGAAAAGTAATGACAAATCCCACGAGCCGACACGATCAACGTCAAAGTCAAATAAATCGCGAAGTCAGAGCATTTCCAAGCGGCCAAAGGACCAGGACGTTAGCGATGGCGACCAAGAGTGTTCTGATGATGGTAATGAGCCTGAGGAGGGACGGCCGCTGTTACACATCCCAGTTGAAAATGGCCATGAAGGAATCGTGCGGATACTGCTCGGCAATGGAGCTGATGTGAATCAGCAAGAGAGCTCCAAAGGCTTCACAGCTCTGCACGTTGCGATTTCCCACAAGCACGAAGCAGTCCTTCGACTGTTAATTGAAAGCGGCGCCACACTAGATATCCCTGACAAACTGGGCCGGACGCCGCTGCATCTGGCTGCAGAGATTGGCAATGAGGCTGGGGTTCGTATTTTGTTGGCTCACGGTGCGGATCTCAGTGTCAAGGCAGGAAGAAATAAGAGAAGATCAACGAAATGAGCTTGGAAGTTTCAGCTGCTCAAAAGGGTCTAATATCATTATCGGGTTGTCACTGAATCACTAGATGGTGGAACGAGAAAGTAGACGCTGAGATCAATCTGAAGTCTGTTTCATCATATGATTATTCCTAGACTTGAGAGTAGAACAAGCATAAATGCATTTCATCATTGCATTCTTGATGCCTTTCTACGCTACTTCAGCACATTAAACCTCTGGCTGCGAGGATGATTCAACGGCTTTGTTTCTACTTCACTAAGATCCGCACTCCCTTTTGGTCGTAGGCAGGTTGCGGTGTGACCATATCGTGATGGAAAGCAACTGCATCTTGGGTGGTCTTAAAAAGCTCAAAGTTGCACCTGCGAAAAATGGAAGCAGTCGTGATGAAGATCTCGCATTTAGCCATCGCCATGCCGAGACAAACCCTAGTGCCGCGTCCAAATGCGACGTGATATCGCGACAGCGGCTTCTCCCAATCAGGGCCTTTAGGACTTCCAAGCCAGCGCTCTGGCTTGAATGTGTGGCTGTCTGGGAAGATGGCCTCGTTGTGGTGCATGTGGTAAGCATCGGACGATACTCCTGTTCCTGGTGGCAACACATATCCATTGTACTCGAAAGCCGAATGCCGCGAGATGCGAGGTGAACGCTGCACAATTCCGTATCCAACCCTGAGGGCTGTGAGGGGATCAGTCTCTAATTTTGGTCGTAGGAAGGTGATAGAGAGAACGACTGACCTTCTTCTATACACGCACTGAGGTAGGGCAGTTCCTGGAGTGCTGCCCAGCTTGGCATCTGCTCCGGATCGGGGATGGCGTCCTTCAACTCATCACGGAGACGCTTGTTGATACTTGGATTGGCTAGGACGTGGTAACAAAACACGGTCAGTGCCCATCTTGTCGTCTCGAAGCCTGCTCCTACGACACTGACGGCTTCATTCTGCAGACGAAGCAAGCTCACTTCGTGCGGGGGCAGATCTGAATCAATGATGTCCTGGAAGACAGTCCGGTGCTGGGCTTCTTTGACGTCTTTGTTCATGCCGGCGAGGATTTCTCTGACCTGACTTTCCATTTCCTAGTCAATGTCAGCACGAGATGGCCGACATTCGCGGCGATGACTCCTACCAGGCGGAAGTCTATGATGGGCTTGAAGATCGGAACCAGAGCGCCTGTAACCCTATCCGGGATACAGTTCATGATAGGAATGATCCAGCCAAACTGTGTTGTCCAATGTGAGGTATGTACCAGATTAGTGACTGCAATTGTGAATGGAGATTCCCAATTCTCGGTCTCGATGAGTTTGTATGAGCGCGCGAACGCAAGGTTTGTGATGACATCGCCGGCGAGGCATCCAAAGACATCATTGAGCACAAGTACTTTGTTTTGACCCGAGTACTCGGTCTTCATCCGGTGCGTGATTGTGTCAACCAAACTCTGCATGAATTGCTCTTGCGCACGTATCTTGCTTGGTGCAAAGAAGTTGGCCAAAGCCTTGCGCCGGTGCTTGTGAACCTCGCCGTCAGCGGTCATGAATGTCGCTCGAGGCATGTTGAAGCGCTCCTGGAAACTGACGAGCTTGTCATATTGCTTGGCTGTGGTGTAGATAGTCTCATAGTACTCCGGGTCGTCGATGTGCACCTCATTTGGGTTGATTCGTACTATTGGACCTGGATGGAGAGGGTCATCAGTTTGTATGCCAGACGCTCATTCTGAATATAGATACGCACCATATTTCTCGTGCAACTGTTTGATCTTCTTGGTGAACATGCCGCCACCACCGGGGACTATTTCATAGTAAGTCTCATACCATTGTGTTGCTGCGGCCAGCCATGGCCCTGGAACTTTGGCAAGCGGGCTGAACCACAGCCTGTACATGCCGAGGATAATTCCATAGGCACAATACAACAATACAGCCGAGATTATGAGCGAAGCGCTTCCTGGTGCGTGAATGTTCAAGTCACTGGGGATGATGGCCATTTTGCAATAGAGGCTTACGCGCCGATTGATTTGGTGACCCAGGTTTATGTTACTGTCTACCGGCCAAGGACAATCGTCGTAACAGAGACCAACACACTACTTTAAGATTGTTGGAGCTAACTATATACGACATTCTCATAAATTACCCCAGCTAAGCCAGAAATTTCTGAATGATCCATCTTGCACAGGGTGGTGGAATGGCAATGGTACATCGCATGATAATCGACTGACAAAATGGGCTTACAGGAACTCGGCCGTCCGTCATGCTGGAATGCTGTGGTATTGATTTGAAATCTAGACCTGCGATTACTTCGAAACATCCCGCAAATCATGAACGATGGAGCTGCAATGTAAGAATATACATGCGCTGTGGCACTTTCAGTGGCTCCCAGGCATAAACTGAACTCACATCCATCGACAGAGTTTGACATCCAGGGTTGGTAAGCGCTATCTTCAGATGAGTTTAGCGCTTATAACCCTGTACTTACACGATTACCATACCTACAGAAATACTTACAGGGATCTATGCAGCTGGCCAAATTCCCTTCCAAACTCAGAACTGTGGTCACATGATTCCTTTGTACAGAGCTGTTCGCAAAGACGAACAAAGACACCGCCCGTTGCTCCGCCGAGAGTATTGAATGAATAAAATTTTAGGGTTAGGGTTACACTACGTACGGTTCCACAAATGGAAAGTGTTCGAAATGTTGGTTGACAAATCAAGAAGTTGGGTATTGCATCCTTGGCTCTTGTATATTTTGTAGAATGATTGATCTCTACAAACCACGAATCTTTCCCCCGCAAAATTCCTCAATTTGCAACTCGATTTCTTCGACAAAAAAGCTCACATCAAATCCGCCACAATGACTACTGTCCTCATCTCTGGAGCTAACAAGGTGATAATTCCCCTTATATTCGTCCCTCCTATCAAGTCTAACCTCCACAGGGTCTTGGTGCAGGTTTCGTTAAGAAGTACCTCAGCCGCCCAAACACAACTGTCATTGCGACTGTCCGTAACCCAGACGCTGCCGATTCCAAGAGTCTCTTCAACCTTCCCAAGGCAGAAGGCAGCAAACTTATCGTGGTCAAGATCGAGTCAACATCGCCTACCGATGCACTCGAAGCCGTCGAGAGCATCAAATCACAAGGCATCGCTCACCTCGATGTCGTGATTTCTAATGCGGGAATCTTCAAGACTGAAGCCTTCCAAGAAGTCGCCGTGATGAAGACAACTGATCTACTTGAGCATGTCAATGTCAATGCCGCCGGTCCAGTCCACCTGTTTCAAGCTACTCTTCCCCTGTTGAAAGCAGCCAAGCAGCCAAAGTTCATCTACATCTCGTCTGGTGTCGCAACTATCTCCGCTGCCGAGTACATCCCATACACGGTCACATCGTATGGCGCTTCCAAGGCTGCAATGAACTTCCTCCTTCGCCGCATTCACATTGAGAACGAGGACCTGATTGCTTTGGCTTTCCATCCTGGGTACATCCGGTGACCCTAGATAAATAGCTTACATACTGACAAACTGATAGTGCGGTTCAAACAGAGGAGGGTAACGCTGCCGCTCGTTTCTTTGGACTTCCTGGAGCAAATGTCAGTGTCGAGGAAGCTGTTGATGGTGTCACTGTCAAGGTATGCTGGACTATCCTCACAGTGAGAGAGTTCGACTAACATGTTCAAGATCGATTCGGCGACTCGCGAGATATCTGGTAAGTTCCTGGCGTTTGATGATACACCTCTGGCTTGGTAGAGAAGATATATGGAGAGAGAAAGGTCTGGTGTGACTGTGAAGGTCAACCTTAATATGCATGAACTTAGCTTTCTAGACAACGTAGCTATAGGAATATGGCAGCATTTAACAAATTACTTTTCTGAAATAATGCCTCACTATTCATGCCCGACAAAGCCTTCCATCACTAGCTAACACCCAAGCATCAGCCCCAACCGCTGTTGGCGCATAGAGCAAGGCCTCAGGATCATACTTGTGCTTCACTGCCAATAGACGTGCATAATTTTTGCCGTAAAACACATCCTGCCAGTTCTTCTGCCCGAAGTTCGCCTCGTTCAAATACGTACCCGAACTCGCAGTCAGCGCCTCCAGACTGGGTGAGATGTAATTGGTCAGGTGGTCTTCTCGTGCCTGCATGACAGATATCGGTGCCTCCCAATCCCACACTGAATAAACAATTGTGTGGACCAAAGCTTGACGCCAAGCGGGGTTGACTGCATTCCGTCCTGGCTTATTCCCAGCCACTTTGTGCGACGCATTCAGCGCAATGCCCGACACGATCCAGTCCCCATCCTTGACAATATCGTGATATAGATTCGTGATTGCGGAGTTATGGTTTCGGACCACGGAACGCGGTATCAGTCTGCTGCCGATCAGATGAGAAGTTTCCCAGATACCCCCAGGTAGCGGACCATAGAAGCGCACAAAGTGGTCAAAGTAAGAAGGATCAGAAGTGATCTTGAGTGTGTACGTTGCGTTTTTGCTGTCAAGGAATCCCGTAAAGAACTGTAACTGGGATGCAATTTGTGCTTCCGTGTGGCTGGGAGCTGTCACGTAAGCCAGGAAGGTCTCGTTCGTGACTGCGAATAATGCCACGGCACCGCTATCAACGATTGGCTCTAAACCACCCTGAAACTTTTCTGCAGCTTCCCAGAAGGTTGAACCTGGAGCTAAGGTTGAGTTGAAGAAGATCTGCGCGCCGACGGTCGGAGTATCCTTGTATAGTTTTGTGGTCAGAGAGATGACGACGCCAAAAGTACCTCCACCACCACCACTGATGGCCCAGTACAGGTCAGGATAAGATTCAGGCGATGCAGTTACGTGTTCTCCGTTTGGCGTCACAACTTCCCACTCCAGAACGCTATCTGCCGCCATGCCATAGATGGAACTCAAGGCAGAGTGACCACCGCCCTGTGTGTAACCACCAGCAAGTCCTACAGTTGGGCAAGTCCCTCCCAGTACTCGGTATCCAACCGCGTGCGCAGCTTCATATGCAGCGTAGGCTTGAGTCCCGGCTCCGATCTTGATGGCTGGACCAGCATACTCTTTGCTCGTGTAGTTCCACAAGATATCAATGGAGTTCAGATTATGAGTCCAGATGCCAAGACCGCCTTTTGCAGTGTTCTTCCCGAGAAAGCTGGACAGATATCAGCAGGAAGTTCGAGTGCAGCTTGAATCATGACCTACTCATGTCCCGTGTTCTTTATGGCAACCCGCAAATTTTTGCTCCTCGCAAATCTCAGGGTCGTACTGACCTGGGCCGCAGACGTGACGTTGACCGAATAAGAGACCAGATTTCCCAGCGTACAGGAAACATTTCTCGGGTGGAAAGGGTCGCAAGTACCGTTCTGGAACCACGGCTGGTCAATGGACGAGGGATATTGAGAGCTATTCACGCATCAGTTCAAATTAATCCATGAGCAAATGATGGGTTCATACTGGCCTAGAGGCAGATCCCACTCCGCCTTCAGTGTTTGACATGCCGCTTCGTCGAAGTGAGGGTCATGGCAAGGAGCTGCCTCAGGGATGGTTGCAATTAAGCTGCCTCCAATGCTCGAGTTGAAATGCGACCATGTAGCTGCATCTGGCCAAGCAGCATCTCCAGGCAAAACGCGACACATATGGCTGGAATTGAGATGGGCAGGACTACATTGCACAAGGGGGTACAGCACGCTGGAAGAGAAAAGCGCCTGAAATGCAAGAACTGATGATGAACGGAGATACATGTTTACGATGTGAATTCTATTCAAAAACACTTGATCAAATCACCTGAAATAACCATCCGATCATATTTGTACATGCCATCTCCTTTCATCCACTACCTACGAAAAGCAAAAGCTGAATGTCAGCAACGGCCATTCCGAATACTTTGCTACGCCTCAATTGCCCCGTGCTGATCCAGCACCGCGCTCTACTAAAATGACCGCTCCTGTATTTGAGATGGATCCTGGGCAAAGACCAATGTCTTTTGTGTCTTGACCATCACGTGAACGGGATAAGTTACTCCAGGTCCCGCCCTCTGGCGTTCGCTTCTCAACGAACCCTGGCATACTGTACATAAACCCTGGCTTGCATATCCCTCAATCCACTAGCAAAACTCAATGTGATGTCTCATTTCTGTTGTCATTATTTGAACTAGAATGGCGTACAGCTCGGAGTATCCCTATTATGATAGTGGTAAGCTGTCGTCAGATTATGCTTTAAGTTAAGCGAGATTTAACCGGGATTAAGCTTAGGGTGTCAGGGATAATCTGTCGTCAGATTACTCTGCTTAGTGCCCCACCACCCTGCTCTGTCAGCCTGTGTCTCTGAATGGCTCCTCCGTCTCGGCGGAGTCCATTCACCATGGACTGCCAAGCTCGTGGAGCAACACACCTCGACTTCTGGTCTGGAAAGATGAAGGTCAATTGTGGAAAGCATAGCATAGACACGAAGGCAAGAAGACGACGAAAGCTAGACTCGAAATCCACTATCGCTTCTAATCCAGCAATCACATCGTCATGTCAACTCCTACCAAGCTAGAACAAGATACTTCTCAGGATGCAGTTCCTCAGATCGGCACGGACTCAGGGAGTGTTTTGTCGGATGTCGTCGAATATCCACATGGCATCACGCTGGTCATGGTATTGCTGGCAAATGCAATGAGTATTTTCCTTGTACGAGCATTCGGAGGGATGTGTGAATGGCTGCTGAAAGAATGAACAGGTGGCATTGGATATGACAATCGTCACGACTGCCATACCTACCATTACCAACGAATTCCAAAATGTCAGTCAAGTTGGATGGTACGGATCCGCGTTCTTTCTGACCTTGGCAACGTTTCAATCATTCTGGGGGAAGCTGTACAAATTTGTCTCCGTGAAGGCAACTTTCTTGGCCTGCACCATCATCTTTGAAGTGGGGAGTCTCGTTTGCGGTTCGTTTGGTAGAATTATCCTTGATATCTCTAGCTGAAGATTCGCAGCCGCCTCGAAGAATAGTCCTACACTTGTCGTTGGAAGAGCAATTCAAGGCTGGGGTGCTGCAGGAATTATCAGCGGTTGCTATATCATCATGTCTTTGGTGGTAATTTCAAGCAGATTGCCGGCTTTCACAGGAATAATAGGAACGGTATTTGGACTTGCCAGTGTTGCTGGGCCCTTGCTGGGTGGCGTATTCACCGACGGCGTTAGTTGGAGGTGGTGGTGAGTTCAACGGATCTTGAGATATGAATGGCCCCTGACAATCAATCAGCTTCTACATCAATCTACCAATCGGCGGAACTGCCCTTGGATTGATTCTATTCTTTCTCAGAACACCAAAGAAAGCAGTGGCAGTCTCGTGGACGGAAATCTTGCTTCAGTTAGACCTTCCTGGTGTTGGGATTATTTTGTCGGCGCTGATTTGCTTTTTGCTTGTGATGCAATGGGCAGGGGCTAAATTGAGATGGGGTTCTTCAACCATCACTGGACTCCTTGTTGGTTTTGTCCTCTTGACAAGTCTCTTCGTAGCGATAGAGATCTTGTCTGGAGAAAGGGCGGCAATTGTGCCACGAATTGTGAAACAACGTATCGTGGCAGTATGTTGCGGCTACGTCTTCCTGTTAGTTGTCTTGGATGGAAACCCCACAGAAGAGCTTCTCAACTAACAACCCATTCATTAGTCAATCTGGGGCAAACTTTCTCTTCACATACTATATTCCAATTTACTTCCAAGCAATTGATGGTGCTTCTGCCGCCGAGAGCGGAATTCGAAATCTGCCATTGATTGTTGGGTCCTGTAAGTATATTTTTACCAGGCAAAGTCAAAGCTCAAATTACTGACACACATTCAGCCGTCTTTGCTGCCGTGAGCGGTGCCACTGTTGGCCGTGTGGGATATTTCATGCCATTCCTCGTCATTGGTAGTGGGATGTTTGCCATTGGAGGAAGTCTAACATACACGCTTGGAATTGGGAGTTCGGCTGCCAAGTATATCGGGTATCAACTCCTTCTAGGTATCGGTCAAGGACTTTGTATTCAGATTCCTGTCATCGCCTCTCAGGCTTTCGCACAGCCAGAGGATATTCCTGCGGCTACCTCCATGATTCTCTGTGAGTGGTCTAAATTCACCTTGCCTGAGACTTGATCTGACCAAAATGTAGTCTTTCAAATGATGGGAGGTGCGGTGTTTGTAGCTGCTGGGCAATCGGTCTTTGAGAACCGACTTCTGTTGGCAGTTGCAAAGTACCCTGGCATCGACTTTTCCTTCCTACTGACTGTCGGAGCGAGCGACCTGGGAGGTAAATTTGCAGATTCTACTTTGACTGCAGTGCTTGAATCGTATCTGGATGCATTGAAGGTGACGTTCGTTTTTGGAACAGCCGTTGCTGGTGTTGCCGTGTTGGCGGGGCTTACAGCACCTTGGAAAAGCATCAGAGGGTCAAAGACGGATGTTGGCATGGCATGAGAAGTGGGAATGATAGATTAGTCTAGATATTGATGAATTTCTAGATGCGATGAGCGATGGATTGCCACCACTAAGATCTAGAAGTAGATTCAATTAAACCATAACTCTAGCAACCAACTCCTCAAACAAATCGCAGATTTCTTCACTGGCATCACTTGAAATTTCATGCCCACTACCATGTTCGAAAGTCAGTCTGTCAAGACACAAATCGGCCAAGTCGAGACTGTGTCGACGCCAACTATCCTTCGCTCCATAAAGATGTGCCGTTGGTAACGAAATACGGACTGCATCGATCTGTGGGTGGAACATGTTATAGAAGACGGGGTTTTTGCAGGCATCGATCGCGAAGCCCTGCGTCAAAGATGTGGAACCAGCAGATTCGTCGTTTCGCTTCTCGCCTTGAAGAAAATACTCGTCGGGAATGAGATATGAGGGAACATTGGTGGGACGTGGCTTTTGGAGTCGTAGGGAAGTGCTAACGCCGAAGTATTTACGACAGTCCAGTCCATAATCTGTTGTAATCGAGAATGGAAGTGGAGAACAGATAAACATCGCTGCTTTGAACGGTGACGGAATCTGATCGATCTCGCACTGCATCAAGATGCTGGCCGCCAAGGCGGCGCCCTAGATGGTTCATTAGTAGATAATTGACAACCATTGACTCGCTGACGGACCTGACTGAAGCCCATAACGATATCAAAAGGACCATGACTGTCAATGACCTTTCGCACTTCTTCGTGGGCTCTTGCTACTTTGTCGGTCGTTGGAGATGTATACCAACAACGATATGGACCCGCAAAATACTCGGCCGCACCCGGGGATGGATCACAGAACTCGCTTGCATTGACGAAGCTGAACTTGTATGATGCCGGCAGAAGGGAACGAAAGGCTGCTGCAAAAAATGTTACTAGGATGATGGGCACACGTGAAGTTACAGATACCCACCAGTCTGTGTGGCGAAGACTTCTGCATCAACGCCCATGCCATGCAAGCATAAAACTCGGAGTTCCATTGTCAATGAATAAAAAGAGATCTAAACGAGTAGCAGCATCACTGGCATAAATTGAGGAACCACTCGGGAAGAAGTTATCTATGTGAATGCACTTGCTAATAAGCATTTATTGTGCCTAGCACTGTAAGAATATGCAGTGGTTATTACTTGCTGACAAGCTTAGGATAAGCTAGTAAGGATTCCACAACCCAAGCCCCACAACAACGCAAAGCCTCTAGCAGTACGTGGCGCTCGTCTATCCCCTAGTACCGGCTGTCTGCGTCCAACTTTTCTCGCTCTATGCAAGTCCAACATGGAAATCCTCGTCAAATTGATTTGGCGTTGAAATCGATGCAGAATGATACTGAGCAAATCAAGCTCGAGTAAGAAAGTCAACTTGAATTTTCATCAACGTTGGGAAACTATCCCCGGACAGAATATCCATGTGACCTTTATTGGATTCTACGTGGCGTTGCTTCTTCGCGCCTTGAATGCTGTCGAAAATTGCCTCTTGATTCTTGGCAAGACTGATCTGGTCGTTCTCCGGCGTGAGCATGAGAACGGCGGTTGGTGAGACCTGAGGAATCAGCCCGTATGGCTGCCATGCAGCGATGTGGTAGTATGTTTGCAAAGTTGTGCTGTTGCGATAGTTCGGTGCTGTCTTCTCCGCATTCAAAATCAGGCCGAAATCCTCGCTGGCTGTTCCGACTCCAAAGCCTGCAGGGTTCTCGCCAGCTACTGTCAACACTGGTAGGCAAAAGGGAGCGTTCCCTTGTACTTGAGACTCGCGGTCCTTCATTGCCTTGGCAAGAACCTTTGACTTCTTGCCTCCGAAGCTGAAGTCTGTCAAAGGACAGACGGCGATGACGAACTTGGCCCGCTTGTCCAACGCCGCAGCGTTGAGAGAGACCATGCCCGAGAATGAGAATCCCCAAAAAGCAATTCGAGTTGGATCTACGAGCGGATGCCGGCTCAGATACGTCAGGGCATCCGAGTAATCTTGAATCTGTTTCTGAGGAATGATTTCCTGGCGAGGAAGTCCTTCACTAGCGCCTGTATTTCGAGGATCGTAGATGAGTGCCGTGATGTTTGCTGCTTGGAATGCCTCAGCTACGTCAGGAATGAACATCTCCTTCACGCACACGAACTGTAACATAGTGCCAGATCAAGTCAGCAAGATTTAGTTTCCAACTTAGAAGGGAAAATGAATGGGTATCGCATACACCGGGAGTAAGAATGACAGCAGGACCAAACTGAGCCGCTGGGTAGACACGACCCGCCAACTTCAGGCCATCAACGGTATTGAAGACCACATCTTGTTGGTCCGGCATTTTAAAGCGCCTGATCGGTGCAATAAAATGAAATGGAAGCTGAGATCTACCAGACCACGCGAAGAACAGTACACATAAATACACTGCCAGAAGCTACTTGAACTTGGGCTTATTCTTGGGTATTGCCACGAGAATGAACACAGTATTAGGTATACAGAAAGGGAACCAGTAGTAAAGGAGAGCAAGGAGAGTATGAAGGTAGGTATCGACTTTAATAAGCTTACTCCCGTCTACACCTTCTCACCTTTGTCTCCATCCAGTTGCGAACCTCACTCCTCCGGTACGGCGACAGAACCCTTGAGCTTGAGGCCTCTGAGAACTCTGTGGACATTAGCAGTAAGCAGCCTGCACATGATTACTAGCAGTGTCATCGCAGGTGCTTGAATCGTAAAAAAATGGGGCTAAATGACCATTTCACAAGGACTTGGTTGCTTACTACATAACCGATAGTCGGGTAATTGTCGCTATTTGTCAGCCCACCAATGAAACCAATTGAATCGCAGCAGAGTTCCCAGGCCACCAAGCAATTCGAAGGATCTGGCGATGTCTGGTGATTGGTCCTCTCACAAGCAGCCATCTCGACATGACAATGCTTGCCAAAACAAAGTTCCGACCTCTTGCAGATGGGAAGGGCCTCAAATGCAATTGTCAGGCTGGATTTGAGTTCAGCGATAACGGCGTCAGCAGATACTGCTGTGATAAGCCTATGATCGTATAAGACTCTATGGTCATTGAAAATTCAAAGTGCAAGTTACATGATCTGCTCGCTCTTCCTCAAACTACGCGCGATAGCAACAAACAACCATGGTCCTCGATGACAGGAGATCGTTCCAGGACTATCATACCCATCCAAGTATCTCACAACCAGAAACCATCAAGTATGATTACCGACAAGATCCTATTGCAGTTGTCGGACTAGCAAACCGTCTCCCAGGTCACAGTAGTAATCCCACAAAACTATGGGAATTCTTAGAACGTGGAGGTGTGGCTGAGAATGCTCCTCCTAACTCTCGATTCGCTCTTGCTGGCCATTATGACGGATCCTTGAAACCACATACAATTAAGACCCCCGGCGCCATGTTCTTGGAGGACATGGACCCCGCAGAGTTTGATGCGTCCTTCTTCAATATTTCAAGAGCAGATGCCATCTCGATGGATCCTCAGCAGAGGATGCTCCTGGAGGTTGTGTTTGAGGGGCTCGAAAATTCTGGGATCACACTGGAAAGATTGAGTGGTGATGCATTTGGATGCTTTGTTGGCTCTTACGCAGTTGGTCAGAAAAATCATAGTCGCACTGTTTTATGTATGGTCTGCTGACAACCTCCGCAGACTACCAAGATATCCAGATGCGTGACCCTGAAGATAGACCGCCTGGAATCACGATTGGCGCAGGCAGAGCCATTTTGAGTAACAGAATCAGTCATTTCCTCAATATTAAGGGCGCAAGGTACCACATATACGTGCTGATCTCATGGGAGCCTACTGATCTTCTCACAGCATGACCATTGACACAGCCTGTTCTGGAAGTCTGGTTTCTGTGGACGTAGCTTGTCGCTATCTACAGACACGACAATGCAGCGGAGCAATTGTAGCTGGTGCAAACCTATACCTAAGTCCCGAGCAAAACCAGGATATGGGTGCCATGAGGACAGCATCTTCTGCAACAGGCAAGTGCCATACGTTTGACGCGAAAGCCGACGGATACTGCAAATCAGAAGCCATCAACTGCGTTATTTTGAAGCTTCTTGAGGATGCATTGAGGGATGGTGACCCAATCCGTGCTATCATTAGAGGCACAGCTACAAATTCAGACGGCTGGACTCCAGGTAAGGTATCCGCGCCATTATAGTTGGATTGCGATGTTAATCACAACAGGTATTGCAAGCCCCAGCGCCGAGGCTCAGGCAATTGCAATCCGTGCTGCTTACGCAGCCGCGGGAATTGAAAAGGATGCCCTCCACAATACAGGTTACTTGGAGTGCCACGGGACGGGAACATTGGCAGGCGATCCAGTTGAAGTGGCAGCAGCAGCATCAGTCCTCTCTGTCGGTCGATCTCCTACCGAGCCTCTGATAATTGGATCTATCAAGAGCAACATTGGACATTCTGAACCGGCCGCTGGAGTATCAGGCCTTATCAAAGCCGTGCTGGCCGTGGAAAGGGGAATCATTCCCGGCAATCCAACATTTGTGGATCCAAATCCCAAAAGTGAGTGGATTCAGATCACCGATCTGAATGTTTTATGCTGATACAAATTCTGTTTCCAGTCGATTTCGAAGGCTTGAAAGTACGCGCTTCTCGGACGTCAATCAAGTGGCCAAGCAAAGGACAACGAATCGCGAGTGTCAATTCATTTGGCTATGGAGGGTCCAATGCACATGTTGTTCTGCAAGATGCCGAATCATTTCTTTCACAAAGAAGCTACAAACCTCACAGCACATCGTTTGCCCCTGGGTCTTTTGATGACTTTTTCGATGACGATACGGAAACTGCACAAGCTCTCACGCGGCCAACTGTCCTGGTGTTTTCTGCAAACGATGAATCTTCTCTGACGGCATCATACGATGCCTTGAGGCGCCATCTGATCAACCCTAGCGTCAATTTGAAGTTGCCAAACGTTGCATATACTCTATCGAACCACAGAAGTCGTCACTTCTACCGCGGCTTCCTCATTCGAGATAGACTGGAGTTGCCTGAAGGGGCTCTCATCATTGGTAAGAAGAATAACGAGGCACCAAAAGTCGGACTAGTCTTTACGGGACAAGGCGCACAATGGTCTCAGATGGGTAAAGCAGTCATTGATCACTTCCACAGTGCTCGTTCTTTACTAGAATTTTTGGATGCTGCACTTCAGGAATTGCCAGACGCCCCGTCATGGTCAATCATTGGTATTTACTCCGCCTAATAGATATGCCACTTACTGACGATTTCCAGATGAACTGTATAATTTCCGCAGCCCAGATCACCTGCGCCGGCCCGAGTTCTCCCAGCCTCTAGTCACTGCTCTGCAACTAGTCATCTTGTCTATTCTTAAGGAATGGGGAGTTGTTGTGCACAGCGTCGTTGGACATTCCTCCGGCGAGATCGCTGCTGCATGCGCGGCCGGATTCCTTACTCCCCAAAATGCCATCAAGATTGCTTTCTACCGTGGTCAGGCTGCGAAAGAACTCGAAGGGAAACAGACCGATGCAGTCGGCATGATGGCTGTTGGCTTGGGCTCCAAGGATGTGCAGCCCTACATCAACGATCTGGCAGACGAGGTTCAAATTGCTTGTTACAACAGTCCGAGCAGTGTAACACTCTCAGGCAAGGTCGCTGATCTTGATGTGATACGGAAAAGCTTGCAAGATGATTCGCATTTCGCCAGGATGCTTCAAGTCAATCTGGCTTACCACTCCAAGTACATGAAAGCCATCGGAGAGCGGTACGAGCAGCTACTCCAGCTCTCTGTTGGTAGCTCCGCTGCTGGTAATGCTGACATCGCCATGTACTCTTCGGTGACTGGATCTCTTTCTCGTGAGCCAAAAGATGCCCTGTATTGGAAGACAAATATGATATCCGCCGTTCGCTTTGATGAAGCGACAACATCCTTACTGCACAGTCAAGCGGCAGACTTCCTGATTGAAGTTGGACCCAGCGGCGCACTAGCTGGCCCGATTGGACAGATAAAGAAAACCCTCCCAGGCCAGGGATCTGGAATCCAATACTTTGCCTCTGCGAAAAGAGGTGCTGACTCAATTAATGCTCTGTTCGATGTTGCGGGACGCTTGTTCCTGTCTGGAGGCTCTATCGATCTCGACAAAGTCAATAGCGATCCCAAGGTTTCAGAAACGTTGAGTCCTTCCGTCATTGTGGACCTACCCAATTACGTTTGGAACCATGGGACTCGATACTGGCACGAGAGCGATGCTAGCAAGGATTGGAGATATAAGCCATTTGTTCATCATGATCTTCTGGGCTCCAAGATCCTTGGATCTGCTTGGTCATTTCCAACGTTCTCTAAAGTTCTCGACCTCAAGGACTTGCCATGGTTGAAAGACCACAAAATGGGACCGGATACCGTCTTTCCTGCAGCTGGATTCTGTGCAATGGCCATCGAGGCACTATTTCAAAGCACGCTGGTCACTCGACCAGTGGAAGGAATCTCAAATTCGAATCAACTGGGGTATCGCCTGCGCAATGTCAGATTCGACAATGCCCTCGTTCTGGAAGAGAACGAGCAGCAGAAGATCCGAACCATCTTATCCCCTCATTCAGTAGGGGTCAAGAGTTCATGGTTCCAATTCAGAGTAACTTCCACCGTGGATGATGCTACAAGAGAACATTCCTCTGGTCTGATCCGGTTGGAAGCGACCGAAACAGAACGGGTGACTGGGTCGGACGCAGAACCTCTCAAAAAAACTTCTCCAGGGCGTCTTTGGTACAAAGCCATGTCAGATGCAGGCTACGGCTTTGGTCCGCTCTTTCAGAAACATCTTGAGATTGAATCGACATCTGGTAAGCGGTCTAGTCGTTCGCTCGTTGATCTCAGTCCACCGCCCTCGGCTTGGACTCAATCAGAATATCCATTACATCCAGTATGTATGGATGGTTGCTTCCAAACAGTGACTCCATCATTGGTCGCTGGAATCCGATCAAACATAAAGTCAGTATTGATCCCTGCTGTCATTGATGATCTCATCATCTTCCCGAGTTCGTCACACTCGGAACGCGGTATTTCAATCACCAGCTCTGAATACGTCGGTAAAGGGAACCCCGACGACGACAAGAATTACCTTTCGAACTGTACAGTTCATGATGCAGATTCGAAAGCGGTGATCCTGCGTCTGAGTGGCCTTCGGTACCACCGTCTCGACACTGGTGCAAATTCTCTGGCTGCTCATACATTCAACAGCGTTTCTTGGAAGCCAGATATAACTCTCCTATCCCCGCATTACATCGCGCCGAAAAAAAACTCGGATGAAAATCTTCAGCAGTTGATTGATTTGGTTGCACACAAAAAGCCTGGACTATCAATCTTCGAAGTCAATCTTGATAGCGACGACATTACAGCATTGTGGTTCGACCATGGCCACGATCGCCTCCGGGGAGCGTATCGCAGTTATTCCTTTGGCTCTACAAGCGCTACGGCATTGGTCAATGTCCAGTCCGAGCTTGGATCTCACAGAGACTCGACTTTCTCCTTGATAGATTTGGCGAAGCTTGATTTTCAACGACCAGACGACCTTATGGATTTAGTCCTGGTCAAATCAAGTTCACTCCTCCCTCAGATTGCATCGAAAGTTATTAGCAAAGCAAGCAGCCTGCTTGCGGAAGGGGGTTATTTCTGTTTGGTGGTGTCTGAACCAAATGCCAACATCGTCACAAATAGTTGGGCACCGTCTGAGGAGCTAGAGAGTTTGGTCGAGAGCAACAATTTGGAGAAAATACACACGTTCCACGGCAGAGACCAGACGCTGTACCTGTCACGTGCGCCGACACCTTTGAGTGCATCTGCTCCTGAGATCAGGTTGTTGAACTTTGGACAGCCTTCGCCTTTGAGCTCTGCTATCAAAGCTGCACTGCAATCAGAGGGCCATCGGATTCATGACCATCATGTCAAAATGCCGATTCCGCAAGGGGACATTGCCCTGGTACTCGAGGAGCTGTCTCAACCATTATTGATGCGCATTGACGAAGATCGCTGGAACATTATCAAAGATGTCATCACGCAGCGCCAGAAAGTTCTCTGGGTGACAAATGGATCGCAGTTCAAGATTACAGAACCAAATCTATCACTTGTGCATGGCTTTTTCAGAACCATTCGAGCAGAAGATCCTGGGTTGAGTCTGACAACACTGGATATTGAGTCACCAACAAAGCCCGAAAGTGTATCAGCGATCTCTGCAACCCTCAAAGCATTGGCATATCCCGCACCTAAGTCTCGGATAGATAGCGAATTCGCCGAGCGCGATGGAGTTATCTATGTGAGCAGAATCTTACCAGATGTTCGCGTCAACGCATTCAAGAATGCACAATCGATCGGTCGAGAACTGGAAGTGGCTTCACTTCATTCTCGGTCCAGCTGTGTTCGACTTGTCGCAGAACGTCTTGGTACTCTGGATTCTCTTGTCTTTGCAGAGATTGCCCCAGTAGAGCTGCCTGTAAAAGAAAATTGTGTCGAGGTGGAGATTTTCGCGGCGGGCCTCAACTTCAAGGTGAGATTGACGTTATGCTTGGTGATTTATGCTAATAAAAGTAGGACGTCGCTGTTACAATGGGAATCGTTCCAGAGAATGAGCGCTTACTTGGCTTGGAGGGAGCTGGTATCGTGCGACGTGTCGCATCCGACGTGACAAAATACAAGCCAGGTGATCGAGTGGTCGTTTTCGAGAAAGGTACCTTCGCAAACAGGATCCAAGTCACGACTGAGCGCACTCATCATATTCCGGAGGATCTATCGTTCGAAGTATGTCGATTCACATCTTCAAAAATCTCTACTGACATTGCTAGGATGCTTCAACTATCACGGGCGTTTACTTGACATCTCTCTATTGTCTCTTCAACCTTGGCAATCTCCAGAAGGGAAAGGTAATGATCCGCGCACAGATATCGTACAATAAGCTAACCTCAAAGTCCGTCCTGATCCACTCTGCTGCCGGCGGGATCGGTATATCTGCGATTAGGCTTGCTCAATACAAGCAGGCGGAGGTAAAACGACCCATTCTAATCTTTAACGAAGCTTACAGTAGTAGATCTATGTCACAGTCGGTACTGAAGACAAACGTAAATTCCTCGAAGAAGAATTTGGCATCCCACGCACACGAATGTTCTCGTCGAGGTCAACAAATTTCGCCAAGGAAATCCTCGCAGCTACCAATGGTCGTGGAATCGATGTTATCCTCAACTCCTTGACTGGAGAATTGCTCGATGAGTCTTGGAGGATATGTGCCGATGGTGGGACCATGGTAGAGATTGGCAAGCGTGATATTCTTGATCGCAACCAACTTTCTATGGAACCATTTGATCGTAATTGCTCCTTCAGAGCTCTTGATTTTTCTCACAAGCACATTACTGATCCTTTGATCGCTGAGTGAGTGGATCTTCGCAATTACGTGATGTCTTGGCTAACGAGCAATAGCCTCCTCTCTCAGATCTTCGACTTGTACAGCCAGGGCCATGTAAAGCCTGTTCACCCAATCAGGACGTTCTCGTTTGCCGATATAGCGTCTGCGTTTGCATTCATGCGCTCGGGCAAGCACATTGGCAAGATTGTCGTAACCAATAGTCAAGAAGAAGACGTCCAGGTTCCGATTCGACCTGCTCTGAAGGTTCTTGCTCTCAAACAAGATGCCGCATACTTCATTGTTGGAGGCTTGAAGGGATTGTGTGGAAGTCTGGCAATATCTTTGGCTCAGCGCGGTGCTTGCAAACTCATCGTAATGTCACGCAGCGGGATCACGGATGAACATTCACAAGGAATCGTTAAGGATTGCGCATCTCATGGCTGCGAGGTCTACGAGGCAAGAGGAGATGTGTCGAATTTTGCGGATGTTGAAAAGGCTCTCAAGAGTGTACCAGTTCCAATCAGGGGTATCATCAACGGCTCCATGGTCTTGAGGGTAAGATGTCTCCTGTTTCTCGCTGTCAATGCTAAAGAATTGTAGGACAAGCCGTACGAAGCGATGACCGTGGACGAATTCCACACTACGCTTGCTAGCAAGGTCAGCGGAACCTGGAATCTGCATAACGCTGCACTTCAACAGAACATCGAGCTGGATTTCTTCACCATGCTGTCCAGTATATCTGGTGTTGTTGGTCAGAAGGGCCAGGCCAACTACGCTGCGGCCAACGTCTTCATGGACGCATTTGCATCGTACCGCCAATCCCTGGGACTTCCAGCAAACTCGACGGATCTTGGGGTGATTGAAGATGTCGGCTATGTCGCTAGTCAAGGAGGCATGCAACAGCATTTCGACAAGCGTCAGTGGACAGGCATCGACGAGAGGGTTTTGCGTGAAATTCTGGGATACTCCATCGTCCAGCAGATTGATCCACTTGATCCAGCTACAAGTTCTCAGCTGATAACTGGAATCCCTGTTCCACAGCCTGAGGATTCTGGTCTCGCCCGAGATGCTAGATTCAGTTGCCTTTTCACGCCTGAGGACTCAGGCAGTCATGCCGCAGGGAAAGGGGATGATGCGGGCAGGGATATCAAGGCTTTTGCCCTGCTGCTGCGATCTGGCGCCGACCGGACCGTGCTAACTGCAGCTGCTGTTGACATTATTGCAAAGCAGCTCACCAAGATGCTGAGGCTCGAGGAGCTGATGGAACCTGGGAAAGCATTGACCGCGTATGGACTTGACTCGCTGGCTTCGGTCGAGTTCAGGAATTGGGTGAGGTTGGAACTGGGAGCGGAGTTGACGACGCTGGAGATTAGTAATGCACCGTCGTTGTTTTGGCTTTGCGAGAAGATTATTTCGAAGATAAAGGTTACATGATGAGTGTGTTCTTGTTTGGGATTTGGGTATGTCACGGATTGGAATACATTTGATTAGATTTCTAGAGTATATAGAAATAAAACTCTTCGGATATCCTTGTCTTCACATATATTTTAGTAGATTGTTGCAAGTACTAAGTCCCCACCGCCCTGTGATAACAGGTATATATGGCAGGCGGTATTCAGGGGTATGGAGCTTAGGGTTAGGGGTTTATATTCAGTAGTTAATAATGCTGCTACCTGTGCTTAGCTATATAACTGTAACGTTCTTAATATCCTACCGTGTAGGGCTAAAGGGTTGTCGGGTTAGTATTACGGGAGAAGTAGTTAAACTAGAATTCGGGGGTTTTCAAATAGAATTAAAGTTGTTACTAAGTAAATAATCTATATTACTAACTATAAAGGTTTAAGCACAAAGCTCCTATCTAATAAAACTATTTACTTATATATATTTACTAAGGTCAGGACGTAACTAGATTCTTAGGTCCAGGACCTAAAGATCCTGTAGGGTCTATTACGTGACAACAGTTCTGACCCAGGGCCAGAACTGACCATTGCCAAGAGCCACCTAAATTCGGTTGCTAGCTAACTATTACAACTTATACTCTATTTCTTATTATAACGGTTACTGTAGGTAGGTGCTCTTTACCTTGTAGGTGCCTTTTGCTTGTAGGTGCTTCCTATATCCTGGGCATACCTTTAGTAGGTGCTCTTCTAAAAGCGGGCACCTTTTCCAGGTCATGACATTTAACTCAGGGTTAAAACTATCATTATAAAATAAACCCTAAGATTCTAAGATCTTAAGAATTCTAGAACTTTAGGATTTTACTTTAATATAAAAAGTTTTATATAAATAATTAATTTTTATTAAATAGAAACTTTGTACTTGGTACGGTCGTCAGACAATAGAGTACCGACGGTACTGTTAAGATCAAGTGTGGTGTAAAAGCTGGTTTGTATTCTACTATTGCTAACTACTATTTGTAGGTGTGCTGACTCAGCACAATACTGTACCAAGGTAGTACCGTGACAGTACTTAATATCTTATAATTAGTAATAAGAATTATTTACTTAGTAACAACTTTAATTCTATTTAAAGAACCCTGAATTCTAATTTAACTACTTCTCTTATAATATTAACCTAACAACCCTTTAGCTCTATACGTTAAGATATTAGGATTATTATATAGACCTTAATAAATCTATAGATCTATTATAGGTCATTAAACTTAAGAATCTAACAAGATTTAGCTTATAAGGATTTTATATAAATAGATAGATTTTCTTAGATAAAAGTTTATACTTAACTTAAATACAGTATTAGCTTATACTTAGTAACCAAGCTTAATTATTATAGTAATTCTTAATATACCTACCTTTCCCCGAACTACCGAGTAGTTTACCTCCTACAGTTATACTACCAGCACGTGGCTATAATTGAGCTGTTACAGGGTAGTCAAGTATTTTGGGATAGGGTTTGACCTCGCGTAATTGATCGGTTTGGTGGCTGAACTTATATAGAGTTATATTAAACCAATATTTTTTGAGTTTTCTTTTAGCTTTTTTTTAACTCTACGGCGTACCTAACAAAAACGCGTTTCTTCTTGTAAGGCATTATAAGTAAGCTCAATTTCAGATTCGCTTTTAGCTTCCTCACTTTACTTAGCATATCGATCATCTGAAGAGGCAGGTTTCTCCTATACCAAGGAAATCTACATAAGCATCCTGTCCCCCCTCGAACGTGAACAGCTTTGGAAGCACCGACTAGGAGGATCCCAATTCACCCCAGACATCTTCTTTAATCTTAATTGATCCGAAGTACAGTAATTATACATACTACGACAACTCTTGAACGTTCCTCTGGTAGTGGGTTTTATTAATTCACCAAGCCCAAATCATATACACCACATTTTGTATACAATTAACATAAACTAGTTTTAACATGGTGGCAGCACTCCGTAACGGCCTCAAAGCTATCGCCCTTACGGCCGCCAGTTGGGGGTCGAACCGCATCGACGTGTTCCGCCTCGGCCCCTCCGCTGAACTACAACACAAATGGTGGGCTGGCGCCTGGGGTGGTTCTTGGTAGGACTTTCACCACTCTACCAGCAGTGACCGCATGGTCTGCCAATCGCCTTGATCTCATCGGTACTGGATCAGATGCCAGTGCCTATCACAACTGGTGGGATGGTTCAAGCTGGTCTGGCTTTGAACCCCATGGCGGGATCTTTACCAGCCCAATTGCCCTCACATCTTGGGCTATTAATCGTCTTGACTACTTCGGTCTCGGAACCGATGCCCAGGCGTACCACGAGAGCTGGAATGGAGCAGCATGGAGCTCATATGAATTACTCGGAGGGACTTTCAGCAGTCCTTTAACCGTAGAGTCATGGGGAGCAAACCGTCTCGACGTCTTTGGCCGGGGTACGGATTCTTCACTCTATCATAAAACTTGGACTGGCTCTGCATGGAGCGGTTGGGAGAATCTCGGAGGAATTGGAACTAGCGAAATTTCGGCGGTCTCTTGGGGTGCAAACCGTCTCGATATCTTTGTAATTGGTACCGATGATGCCGTGTATCACAAGGCGTGGAACGGTGCTGCATGGAGTGCCTGGGAGTCCTTGGGCGGGGTGGCAACTAGTGCTCCTACGGCTGTGACTTGGGGCTTGAACAGACTTGATATCTTTATTATTGGCACTGATAACAAAGCGTATCACAAGGGATGGAATGGGGTATGGCAGACTAATTGGGACAACCTTGGGTAACTCTGTTATTTATTGATGTTCTTGCCAAGCATGTATAGAGGCGCTATGGTGTGAGGAGCGAAGACTTTAAGGAAACGCGTTTTTGATTATTTGGTTAACTCTGGATACAACTTGGATCTACTTAGCTTCTTTGATATACTCGCGTCTAGATTCTCTGATTCCATTGGGAGATAACATAAATTCTAATTAAAATGGAATCTTTAAAGAATACTCAAAGAGAAAAGTTTGTAGGCTTCTTTTCTTACTAACTTTAACAATTATCCCTATCTTAATAATGTTGAAATTAGGAGATTTTGTTAAACTATGGCGCGCCTATTCACTGTAAAGATTTCAATTGCAGAGTAATACAGGTCTTGTAGGGTTTTAAATTCTCTATTTGATATCATGTAATATGTAGAAACAATAACAAACTAATATCTACCCTTTTAACTAATCGCTCCCTGAAGGTTATATATCATAGGCTCCCTGGAGCCCTTAAAAAGCTTTTATGAATAAGAATTAATCTATTATAAAATAATAATAGCCCCTTATTCTTATTATATCACTGTCCCCAGTTAAAGGTCCAGCTCTGGAAAGATCGGTCTTTTTTCATTCTAGGGAGAATGGCGGATATTACTCGACCAAAATACACTCGATTTGGAGTTCTCCCACTTCTTCTCGCTCCATTTCCTTTTCTTTTGATTCCCGACGTCTTTCTCGTGTCAATTCTATTCGGCTTAACGATCGCAGGTTTTATCATCTACTCAATCATCTTTGCAAGCGTTCTCGCACCTCCACCTCATCTATGGAATGCGCAAAACATCGGATTACTCCCTGTTTCTTCCCTTATAGGAATGATTATCGGTCTTCCAATCGGGGCCCTTTTTGCAGATATGCTTAGCCAAAGACAAACAAAACTGGCAAATGGCGAAAACAATCCACGTTCCCGTCTACCGCTTATCATCTTGGGGTTTTTAATTAGTCCTACAGGCCTTGTGATTTCTGGCTATTGTCTGCGCCCTGAACATTTCTCCTGGATAGGTTTCGCAGTTGGATTGGCAATGTTGGGGTCCGGCCTCACTTCGTCCAGTAACATCGTGACGACCTATTGCGTAGATTCTTTCCGAACTAAAGCAGGCCATATTGGGGTTGTGATTAATGTAGTTAAGAACAGCATCGGTTTTGGAGTAAGCTATGCTGCTATCCCATGGTATACTAAACAAGGACCGGTAAGTCAATTCGGTACAATGGTTGGCTTGTTATGGGCGAGTTATTTGCGTGTAATTCCGCTTTATTTCTATTATAAGCAGGTTACAATGTTCTCGGAGAGGCTTATCGCTAAGCTTGGGATTTAATTATTAAATTAGAGATACCAAGCATGAATCTGCTACAGGCAAGCCTTTCAAACAGGGTCGCTTTTCCACTAATATCACTTAGAAAGTTCGTTTCTCTTATTATCTTCTTAATCTTATCGGCGTTTGGACATTTTTAAACTTGCACTCTGCATCATTATGAATGCTATCCCTTGTGACCCCCCACGCTGCCAACCATCCCAGCAGGTTCAATGATCTCAAATCAGCCATGTCTACATCGAGCGTCATCTCTCAAATAGATTCAATCTCCCATAATTTCGGCCATGAGGTAGTGGCGAAGGTCCATGGAGAGATATACTATATAGGCAATGGAAAAAGGGCTTACTTTTACGTCGCATCCAAAAGTGGGAATCCAAAGAAAGAAGTTGCTGGCGAGGAGTTTATCACGAAGACTTCAGAAGACTGCAGGACTCAAGAATACAAAAATAGTGGGCCTGAGTACAGTCCGAGCCGTTGAAAGTTTCACCTTGTACCATTACAAGAGTGACGCCCCGTCAACATAACTTTTTTGATTCAGGCTTCCTATCCGCATGGAGTGATTGGGAATTTAAGTTCCTCCGTAACACAACCCCGAACCCCGTAAACCCTCCACTCACGCGAGACCGCTGGGGGTACTGCGTGAGGCAAGCGTATCCTTAGTAGAGCTGCTTAGCAACCTAGGTAACGACTTTATATTTCCTTGGATATGGAGACCAGGATTTCTAAGAGCTAATTCTCCACCATTCATTTTCGTCACTCAAATCGTAAGCTTTACCGTTAAGGAACACATAGAGCTGCAGTATCAAAAAGAATTCATAATGGTTTTTTGGGATAGTCTGATTCGTTTCACGGCTGATGATGCGACGGAGTACTGGGCTGCTCTGGCTCTGGATACAATACTAGATGTAGGTCGGCAGGTAGATGGGTTCGCCAGTATTGAAGATTTGGAGAGCAGTAATGGTCCGAAGAGAGTAGCTGTGGAGAAGGTGAGCAAATAAGAGAACGAAGAAATTTGAGACCTGCCTTCAATAGGTTGAACCTTGATTTGTTAATTGAACTCTTGAAATAGCTACTGGCGCCAACACCAAATTAAACAAGTCCTATATACTGCATCAGATTAAACTACAAGAAACATGCCAAGGAAACCAAGGTTAGTCCTATTGATTAATCATATGGGCGAACTAGTTAACCTAAAAATGCTCCTTTTCAGATAACCCCCACAGACAATCCTCCAATGTGGTATAAGTCCGCAGCAGCTCTATCCAACCATGGTGATGACATTCCATTTCCAAACATCACACAAATTAAATTTCCTGATTATGAGTTATGTCATTACAGCACGCTAAATTGTTTACTCTATATACTTGTAGATATACCCAGGGTGAGCTCACAATAATCCTGCGAGGCCCTATAAAACCAATCTCAAAAGCCGAGGTCTGGTCCTCTATCTTGGGCTACACGATTGGAAACGATCTCACAGCGCGTCTGTTCCAGGACCCCAAGAAGTCTGCTGGCCAGTTTACCTCTGCGAAAGCATTTGACAATGCGCCGCTAGGGCCGCGCCTTGTCCATCCGTCCAAGTTCACGCCTGCCGTGTCAACGATGACCACAAGAGTGAATGGGGAAATCACACAAAATAGTCAGCTGGATTTCATCTTTCCTGTGGATGATCTAGTCCATTTCCTTGCGCAGGGTGCGTCGGAAATTGAGATGTGTTGCAGATAAGAGAGAATGCTGACTGCTGCTTAGGAACAACTGTTCCGTATGGATCGGCCATCATGACTGGTACGCCTGCTGGGGTTGGATGGTTCAGGAACCCAAAAGTTTCCTTGAAGGATGGAGATGTGGTGGAGGTCGAGATTCAGCCTATTGGAATTTTGAAGAAAAATGTTGTTTTTGAGAAGTAATAGATTACGGTGTTATGCGCACAGAAGAAGTAGCCTATGAATAGCGCATTTGAATTGCGGGATCCCACTACTAAGCACCCAAAGAATAGCTGAAGGTGTTAAGAATCCTCCCTAGTCTGTGATCTTGGGAGCATAGAACCGTTAGATATTTGCCGAAAAGTAAATGGCAATGACTACGAAATCCGAAATAGGCTAAGGTTTGGACCGCAAAATCCAAAGACCGTTAACTTAGCACTTGATCGCGAAATTCAAAGGGGTAATTAATTTAAGTGAACCACACAGCTTATCATTGCTAGCCCCACTGTTGCTGCAGAGAGGCACAGGAGCATACTCCGTACAGTACAGGGTATTCCAGGGGGTGCTTCGGTGTTCGCTTAACGCTCCGACCCTCAGCAACCTTTAATACTCCCTGGCCGCTAGAAACTGTTGCCTTCTCTCCTCTCCTGATTATTTCTATTCAGACACCGACCCGAATCCGATTTCAAGCTTTCTAGCTAACTTGGGCGTTATTATTGTTAAATAATAAGCATATTTACCAAATGGCATCCACGGACCTGGCTGATCTCGTTCGCGATATTAAGGACGGCAATCTGTTGGATGTGAGAAAGGCCGTTGAAGCAGGAAGTTTACTGAGCCTCAGCGAGTACTCGGCAGCCGGATTGACCCCCCTTGGAGCGGCGGTACTCTACAGGAAAGCCGACGTTGCCCAGATTTTGCTTGACGCAGGCGCCGACGTTCAGCGAGGATACAAATCAGAACTGTGCCAGGACAAAGATGCCCGTCAATCTGACTGGCCCGAAGTCTCCCCGCCTATTC
>Ga0247734_1000326_pt1 | contig 42272 bp, 74 predicted proteins | sample UWRJL103311B2_FD_180933 | JGI IMG/M metagenome (GOLD analysis project Ga0247734, IMG submission 180933) | Plant litter microbial communities from Arlington Agricultural Research Station in Wisconsin, United States - UWRJ-L103-311B-2 | ecosystem: Environmental > Terrestrial > Plant litter >...
TTAGGGGTTATTTTAACAGATAAACACCCTAGCGGTAAAGAACTATCATCATCAATAGCAAATGCAGCCTTTTTAATTGACGCAGCAAAATCAGTCCCATTTATCACTAAGGTTTTTTTAGTGTCATTCTTTAGTATTGGGAATTCGCCCCCGTCTATTACCGGCATTTCAGCAGATCCTCCGGCATATTTAACTGTTAGTAGCAAATCATTAATATCTAATTCAATCCCCTGATTTGGTAAAGCTCGCAGCAATTGTAATAATGTTTGCGGCGCTGCAAATAGTCCCATTCCATCAGAATCGCAATTTATTTTTGTAGATATTTGCGTTTCCATATTATTGCCAATAATGCGAATATCAGTATTTCTAATATCAAAAAGATAATTAGTAAGGGCCGGTATTACGTTACTAGTGCTTACCGATTTAGTAACGGATTGCATACCAGATAATAGGGATGCGGAGTTTAGTTTGATAATCATGCTATAGCCGATTGAATGTGAAATCCTAAACTGCGTAACTCTAAAACCATTGCGTTTTCTTCCGCTTCGGTTAATTCCGATTGGGGCACACTAATATGCTTTTCTGCAAAATCAACTTTCCATTTTAGGGATTGTGCTAATTGTTGCTCGCGTGTTTCGGCCCATGTTAATCTGTATTTCATAGTTCCAAATTCTTTAAACCGTTCAATGGTGATACCCTCGTTTTGAAGCCTGCAAATAGTGTCGGGCTGCATGTTTATAATTAGAAATTCTTTTCGGCCCGTTTGCGCAGTGTTGTTTAACCGAGATATAATAGAACGGTATTCGATTGTTTCGGTGCGTTCGCGAAGCCTTGTTGCTAAGTTTTTTTTCATAATCTTTTTAGTTTTTAAAGTGTGTGGTTACTCTACCTTCCAAATCTGAAGTGTATTATAAATGTTGTTATTGTGCTCCCGGCCATTCAGGTTAAAGTGGACAACAATGTTTTGCCCTGGCATTAGGTTATCTAATAAATGGCACTTATCCTGTACGGCCTCAAATTTGATTACCTGCGGGAATTGCCCCGGTATGTCTAATATCAAATCACGTTTTTTAAACTTGTCTGTTACTTGTTCGATTGCGCCTATGCGCTTTACTTGTCCTGGTTGTTGCATGTTAAATTTTATCTAATTGTTTAAGTCCTAATTCTAAGTTTGCTTCTAATTCAAATGCGTTTTTGGTGGCTATTTCTACCCATTGCTGTACTGTTTTACAGTTGGGTTTCGCTTTTGTGCCAAGATCAATAATACTATCCCTTGTTAGCCATTTACACCATAAAGGATATTTACTTTCGGGCCTGAATGAGCTAAACAAATGCCGCTCTAACCTTTCGTTAACGGTGAAGTAATGCAGGCACTGGTGAATATTATCAGCCGGTATATCGTTATTGTAAACCGTTGCAATGTGTTTTTTGGCAGATGGGCATTTTCCTTCCCAAGATATGGTTTCGTCTTTAGATATACCGTCAGGCGATATACCTAAAATCGGGATGGTTGAACTTTGCAGCCATCCACATTCTATAAACTCAATGCCAGCGTATAAACTAACTTCGCGCCTTGCCATTGGTTCTAACTCAACCCCTCGCTGCATATCGGCGCTAATATAGCTATCGTCGTCCATTACAAAATCTTCTGTATGTTCGGATAGGAGTTGAATTAATAATGTGTCAGACGGCACAAACAATCCTTTAGATGTTGAGCCGCCGACTTTGCCCCATTTGATTTTAAACCATTCTTCTGTTCCTTGTATGATGTCGTAGTGTGGGATCATGCTAATTGTGCTTTAAGTTCTTTAGCTTTTGCAATAACGGTTGGTAATTTCTTTTCATCGGGGGATAATGCCCCCCATGCAGATTCTAATTCTGGCAATGTTTTAGCGACGGTTAATGATTCAATTGCCTTTTTGTCGCTAACCTGTACAGGCGGGTAATATTTCTTTAGCCTGGCAACGTGTCCATGTCTACGGTCTGGCATAGCGTAAATAATAAACGGCTTAGTCTTATCGAAATCGTCAATGTAAAGCGACCCGTTACCAATTTCTTTTGACAGAAAATCACCGTTTGTAACATTAAGCAATGCCGGTTTATATAACGGTTTACCAGATGGGTATTCCTTTAGCCAAATAGCGGTTTTATCTACTTCTTTTTGCAGTTTCTGGTCAAACGCAGGACTGTCCTGCCACGTTGACAATGTTACCACCATTTCTTTTTTTAGTCCTTTTTGATCCATTAGCAGGTCCTCACCGCTTATATATCGTTTATCGAGGTTTTTACGCCACGGTGTTTTTTCTGTAGTTTCCATATTTTTCTATTAGTTATTTATTGTTTTCATACCACAAATAACTATATTAATAATTTAGGATGCAAATAAAATTTAAACTTTATTTATTTATTTAATATTTGGATTATCAATATAATGTATTTACCTTTACCGGCATGATAACAACAACAACAATCAGAATAGACGACCGAATTAAAAAAGCAGGTCAAGACGAGGCGGTAAAAATGAAACTGCGAGGAAAGTTTAGCGAGTATGTTGAATTACTTGTTAAGGCAGATTTAAACAAAAAAGAAAAAGCTAAATAATGTCCTATGATTCACCGTTGCACCTACACCATAGACCGCTATTCCCGTTTCCAGTGCGTTTTATACAGGCGCTATTGGTTGTATGATTGGCCGGTTAAGGTTCGCTATTATTACAGCGAGATGGATTGTATTAAGATGTGTAGAAAGTGGAGAGAGGAGTATAAAATTAAGTAAGATGAAAAATCAAAAACCAGAATCGCAAAATGTAATAGTAGGATCTCGCGAAGCAATGGTTAAACAAGAAGGATACCGAAAATATATCCCCATCGGTGACCTTCCAGTTGCAAAACAAATAGGCTATGGTAACTCTACATATTCAGAGTGCTGTGGGCAAACAAAAGTAATGGGCGATAACATTGCTATCGGCACGCAGCAAATGTATGATACCTCGCAACCTAAAACTATAATCATAGAGCATGTGGATTATGGAAAAAAATTAGATGAAATATATGCCCTGGTATTAGGATTTGATATGGTTTCTTGCATCGTGTTCGCCTTTATAATAAGTCATATTATCAATTCAAACAAAAGCAAACCATGAAAGACAAACTAAAACAGGTTGTAGCCGATAACAGGAATAAGATAGCCGGTGAATTGTACATGGCTATTTGGAATGCGGCGATAGATGAGGCGGCAAACTCTAAAAACATTCTAAAACTTAAGATATGAAAACAGTAACGATATATTCAACAACGCCAGGATTAGCTTGTGATGCGACCAATGAAGATGGCTTGCTATGCGCGAATGTGCATAATGCTTTGCCAGCCTTCGACCACCTAAACAACCCAATAGAATATGGGTTTAAAGGGGAGGCACTTGAAGTAACACAATTGTTTAGCCCGACAGTGGGATGGGTTGATAAACCAAATGTGCCTTTATTAATTCAATGGGTATATGAAACCCGCCAAATCTACCGCGCCCTACCGCCAAAAGATGTTTCCAACGATGCGGTAACTACATTCGGCCCACTCAGTACTCATGATAAAGTACAGCAAAAAGAAACTGTTTCCAAAATGGGAAGTATTGAGCAGGAATTAACAGAATTGGAAATTGCCGAATCAGCTGAAAAGATGGCTGATAGATATGCCAGTTGGTTCGGTATATACAATGATCCCGAATGGAATAAGTTAAGACTTGCTTTTTTAGCAGGTGAAAGATATGGTAGATTAAAACAGATTTACTTACCCAACTCCGAAAACTAAACAGTTAAGATGAAAAGCAACGGATATATGGATGCAAATAATCCGCAAACAGAAAAGCAGCAGCTAAGTAAATCGCCGCTATACGGATACCGAAAACCTCACCAAGAAGGAACCAACGGGCCGTTTTGGTGTAGCTGCACTACTCCAACTTTAACAACTGGATATATGGGTAGAGGCATTGCCCATTGCCGTAGATGCGATAACCCTTATTATCATTAAACATTTAACCATGCAACTAAGTAGCACAGATTTAAGGATTGGGAATTGGGTACAACACGAACCCCACGAGGATGAGATTTGGCAGGTAGATTTAAAGCTATTGGATTTTATTGAATGCCAATCTGTGTATGTTGTAGGCCTCCCCATCACGCCGGATATTTTGATAGGGGCAGGGTTTGAAGTAAAAGATATGGCCGATTTAGGGATGCTTATACAGTTCAAGATATCCAACGAAATAAGCGTTTATTATCATGAGGAATCTATTTGGGTTGGTCAACATGATACTACGTGTACTTACGTTCACCAACTTCAAAACCTTTACCACGCCCTAACCGGCCAAGAACTCACCATTAAACTTTAAAAAGATGCAAACACACAAATTAAAAACACACAGCGAGTACTGGCATGAAGTAGCCAGGGGTAATAAGTCTTTTGAGATAAGAAAAGATGATCGGGGCTTTGAGGTAGGGGATACCCTTAAACTCTACGAGGTAAACTCTGAAACATTAAACCATGTGGGCGGTATAATTACCACCAAAGTAATTTACATCCTTCGCAACGAATCGCAATTTGGCCTACAACCCGGCTATTGCATTTTAGGGTTGGGCGATATAACGGTAACGGTATAAATTAATAAAATATGATTTCAGTAAAAAAAGAACCAATAGATATGTACAAAAACACGCGAGTTTTGGAGTGTTGTATTTTTTGTAATAAAGAAACCATGTATTGGCACGTGAAAACCAATAGGCCTATTTGCAAACAATGTTCTAATTTATATTTAGAAAAAAATATTAAAGAGGCAAAATATAATTACTAAATGAAACACACACTAACAATAATCCTCTTGCTAATAGTTAGCGCGGGGTGTAAAAAGTAAAAAATTGTGAAAATAAGATAATGAAAGAAAGACATCCCCAAGCTATGTTCGTAGTATCAGGATATACTATGGATATACATTGTCAATATTGTATGGTCCACAAGGAAATAGCCTTTGATGGTGTTAATTGCTACCGAGATAGTCGCAAGAATGCAAAGTTAAACGGCTGGACTTTGCACAAAGACGGGTTCGCCACTTGCAAGGATTGTAAACAAAAAACTTAAAACCATGCACCTAACAACCCCCACTGCGTTAATCCTATCCCTTATCATTTCAGGCATAGGCTGCATCGTATTTTTATTAATGAAGAAGCAATGAAAATGAAAACAAGAATAACAAGCGCGGAATACCAGGCATTAGATATACAGTTAAGAAATAGGTATTCCAGATATAGCGGAAGTGATGAAGTTTATTATATATTAATATCTTATGAAAACGGAAACACAAAAAATAGTAGATGAAATTTATCCCGATAATGTTGAGTTAAGGGATAAATTATCTGATAAAATACAAAAGATAAAAGATGCGGAATTTATGAATGGCCTTACGTTTGGATTGTGGATAGTATTAGCCCTGGTTTTGGTTATGTGCTTTATCTGTAAAATATACAATCTATGAAGAAGAAAGACCTAAACACCTGCGCCAAACTATTGTACCAAATGGTAAAGGCTAAATGCGATAACGACGAAGTGAGCATATTTATAGTTGAATTAACTATCCTTATAACCGATACACAGCGTTATATAGATAAATTTGGCAGACCATGAACCCTTGCCTAACCGACCTATTAATAATCATCGCTCAGTTAGCCCGAGTAGCAATTATACTATTGCTTATTCTGGTTGCAATCTGGCACATGTTTTTTAAGGATGTGGGCGGTGGAGAGTTTTAAATCACACAGCCTCCTTAATCCTTTCAGTAGCGTTAACGGCTTTAGTGTTGGTGTCTACAGTTGTTATAACCTTAGGGGCCTCAAATACCCCATTCTTTAACAAGTACGCCACAAACGCACTTACAGCCGTTGTGCCAATAATTGACCAATTGAATTTTAGTTCGGCTTTTTCAATTGATTGCTGTATTACGGTTAAAACCGAGGCACCTACTGCCAGCAAAGCACCTCTAACAAAATCGGGTACTTGCAATGTGAATTTCTTTGATAATCTTACGTCTGCCATGATGTTTATTTATTTAATTCAAAATGTGGCCTGTCAAGTATTGACTTGAAATCCCCGCCCCATGTAATTGCAATGCCTAAACACTTAGCTGTTGCCTTAATATGGGCAGCTATTATGGATAGGTTATTTGCGCTATCATTAAAGTCTACTTTCCCGTTAACGTAAGGGTACAAATCTACTGCATGTCCATACCCATCGGCTTTAACCTGGTGATTAGATTTGTTTTTAACTCCATCCGCATTAGTTACTATGCTACCCCCTGCCGTCCTACCTTTCGAATACAGGGCTTTTTGCTGTGCTGTAGTACGTACACCGTCCGTAACTGTAAAGTCTACAGGCGTGTCTTTAATAGCTTCTGTGATTACCTTAACCAAATCTGGGTGTATGCCTTTTAAGGCGGCTATACTGCCTTTTCCTAATATGCTCATATCAAATCACTATCGTTAAAGTCGTCAGTGCAGCACAAATACAGCATCAACGCCGCTATGCACACCAAAAATATCAACTTTGTTAAAAACATGTAGTAAAGATAATTTAAAATTTCTATATTTGAAAATGGCAATAGTGCCGAAATTAAAAGCTTAGCAGCAATGAAAAATGTAATCGGCTCGATATCGGGCGGCGAAACATCGGGTATGTTAGCCAAAAAACTAAAAACTCTTCACGATAAAGGAATTATTAACTGTGTATTTGTTTTTATGAATACAGGGCAAGAGGATAATAAAACTTTAGACTTTGTAAACAATATTGATAAGCATTTAGGGCTAAATTTGGTTTGGTTAGAGGCCGTTGTTAACCCTATAAAAGGAAAAGGCATAACCCACAAAATTGTAACCTATGAAACGGCCGATAGAGCAGGAAGTGTTTTTGAAGCGCATATAGCTAAATACGGTTTGCCATCAAGCGAAGCCCCGCATTGCACAAGGGATTTAAAAGGTGGATGTTGCAAATCTTTTATTGATACATTAGGATTTGATGATTACGTTATTGCCATTGGCTATCGATACGATGAGCCGAAAAGGGTAAATTTTATCAAGGCTCAAATAAAAAAACAATGGTATCCTCTCTATGAAGATAAAATAGTAAAAGCGCAAGTAAAATCATATTGGGCTAAACAACCCTTTCAATTAGGTTTAAAGGAATTTGAAGGTAATTGTAAGATGTGCTTTAAGAAAAGCGACCGCAAGTTATTAACTCAAATGTTAACCCATCCTGAATATATACAATGGTATGTTGATATGCAATTGAAATATCCTAACGACACGAAAGGGTTGCCAACGGTTATGTTTAGGGGGAAAGAAAGTATATTTGATTTAATTGAAAGGTCAATTAAAGAGGACTTTGATTTATGGACCGAACCCGTACATAAAGGCGATGCAAAGTATGACCCTGAATATGACGATACAGATGGATGCGAAGAAAGTTGCGAGCCTTTCCCTTTAGATGATGTTTACGATAAAGTGCCCGATGATGTTGCTTTATCATATCTAAAAACAGGAAATTATAATTTGATAAAGTCTTATATGAATGACCTTAGTTCGTAGTTTCCGCTAAGCTTCTGCGGACTTTCTCAGCCCCGTATCATTAATTTGATCGGGGCTTTATAATTAAAAAAGCCCCAACGAGTTATTCGGAGGGGCTAATAGGTAAACAAAGATAGATATAGGGCTCTAAGCGGTGTAAATATACAATCTTAATTTACTTTCTAAACCACTTTACAAGCATATTATCCACAAACGTAAACTGGCTTGCTATAGCCTTTATAACCAAGCAAAGTAGTATTGTGCCAATAGCTTCGTTATAGGTGTGTACAGGCGTTAGATTAACCCATATAAGAACATAGGCCATTTCGGCCCAATAGTACCAGTACTGCGCAAATGCAAAGCCTTTAGCGTCCTCAATATAGGATATGTAAGCAATGCGCTTTAACAGGATAAAGAACACCGTAAACAGGGCCGATACTAAATAGATGTTTGATATATAAGCGCCTATCATTTTTTTTGTTCTTTGATAATATCCATTAATTGCTTATTGGTATCCCGGCGATCTGTTTCCGCCTGTTTTACAATTTCGTCCAGGCGTTCATCTATGCGGTCAATTTTAGTATTGACGGCAATCATTTCCTCGCGAATACCCTCTTTTGCTGCAGACTTGATAAACTCCCGGTCTTTAGACTTTTTATACTCAAAATATTTATCGATGTATTTGCCAAGCGGATATATCAATGCAAGGAACACAAAGTTTACACTTTTTACAAATTCGCCTATTTGGTCTAAAAACGATTCATGTGTAGGTTCAGTTGGCATCCTTGTATGTTTGTAGTTTAAATATTCCATGCCTCACACCGCTAAATAATATCAGCATAGATACTACAAATGTCGAGCCATTAAAAATGTAAAAGTAGCGTTTAAAATTCAAGTCCAATATACCATGAAAAACCAATATAACCAAAAATTGATTTATCAGTAAAGCAGCAATCAATATGCGGTTAAATTCTTGCTGCCAGTAATTGGTTATGCCGATGTAATTATTAAACGCATAATACCCGATAGCAAACCCCAAAGTGTAATTATACCATAGCTTTGAATAATGGATTTCAATTAAACCAAAATAGCACATGTATAAGTTGATGCTTAATACATATGCTATTACGGCTAATATAGTTAGTGTGCCTTTCATTTACCAATGTTGGGTACGCAACGCTTTAACACGCTATCCCAATAATAGCCAGGGCTGCATGTCGGATCGCCTTGCGCCGCCACTTCATCGCTATCCCTTAATTCCTGTATCTTGCCGATAAGCCACTCTAAGGCTTCAACGCCTAATTGTTTTACCAATTGTAATACCACGCCTTTTAGGATTCCATCCCAAAGTCCATTTGCTTTATTTTGCTGTTCTGTGTTCATGTTAATTTAGTGAATTTGTTGATGATATGTTTAACGCCGCATAATCAAGCGTTACAGTACCTAGTGTGCCGTTGCTTAAGGCCACTTCAAGGTAAAAACCGTTTGTTCTAACAACCTGTATAATATTAGCCGGCAGTGTTTGGTCGAATGGGCGATGTGTTACGTAGCTTACAGGCCCTAAATCACTGTACTGGTCGGTATCGGGATTTGGAAAGTAAGCAGGAACACCCGGGCTTGTACCATTGGGTATAACAAACCTATAACGGAGGCTTACAGGTGTTGTTAGTAATGTTGATGAACATGCGCCTGTAAAATACATTAAGTAGTTCACATCGGTTGTATTGTAAAACTTAAATATCTTATTAGTGGCGTCCCAATACACCATCGGGTTACCAGTTGTGGGATCGTTCTGAAAAGTATTTAGATTATACGTCGAAGTGCCCGAGAAATCTACCTTTTGATACGTGGTCGATAATGTCAATGAAGCTGAACGGCTAACCCGCATACGCGGTTGCGTCATAGAGTAGCCATATTGCTTAAAGCTACTGAAGGTAAATAACCCCGACAACACGATGCAAAAAGCGAATAAGAAATATAGTGCGCCTTTGATTGTTTTTATATCCTTTCCTTGAATTTCCATACTATTCTTTGTTAAAGTAAGTGGCATCCTGTACCAATGTAACTGCTGAACCAGGAGCAATAGTAATACTACTTACTGCCGAGCCATCATAGATAGTTGATCCCGTGTTACTGTTTAAGGTTATATTTCCTGAACCCCTGTTTTTAATTGTTATGATATCGGATCTTGTTGCGTTACCGGCGCTTACTGCAGGTAGCGTATAGGTAGATGTGGTGCCTGTAAATACGTAATCGCGTCCGTATGCTACAGTTAGCGTACCGGCTGATGAAACTATAACGGCTGGTGATACGGTTGCTGCTGTGGCGTAATAATTAGCTGCAATCTTGCCAACTATATTAGTTGTAGCATTCTTGACTAATATACTATCAGTACCGGCTGTACCTGATGAAGTAGCCCGTAGCTTATAGGTTGCGCTTTCAACGTTACCACTAAATATATTAGAGGTTACAGATCCATTACCAAACTTATAAGTGTTGCTTGTTGATACTTGCGCGCCAAACCCAAACGCACCAACATTGGTTAAATTATCAGCAAGCGTGAATGTTTGGTAACCATAAAAAGTGGAATTTGAAAAATTATAAGCGGGGAATGAGTTATTGTAACCCGATTGATATCCTCCGCCTGTATTATTAGAACCTGTTTGCAATGTTAAAAAAGATTGCGCGCCAAAAGAGCTGTTCCTAACACCCGTTGTAACCGCCCTTTGTGATTGTGTACCTAAAGCCGTAGCAAGAGATGTCCCCGAACCGTTCATTAATGCCTCGTGCCCAATACCTACGTTTGAATTTAACAATGTATTTTGGCCTGATCTACTACCGATATATACAGAAAGTTTTGAGTTTGAGAATTGACCGGATTGATAGCCATTAAAAACATCATCATTGATGTTTACAGAGGTGTTACCCGCCAAGTACCCATTAATCGTATTGTTAGACCCAGTTTGGCTTCTATAGAAAGCGTTAGATCCTGTAATAGTATTCCCACTTGCTGTAGTGTTTGAGAACCCTGCATATGCGCCGTTAAAGGTGTTGGCTAAGCCAGTTGTATTGCTGTTACCAGCATACGCTCCGTTAAAAACGTTGTAAGATCCCGTATTTGCCTGCCCCGAGAACGCCCCATTGAATGTGTTATAAACGTTTGTTAGCCCTGCCGCCCCAGAGTTTGCACCGTTGTAAACATTAAACTGTCCTGTTGTGGTCTTACCACCTGCATTCGTGCCGCTTAATATATTATTATTAGCCGTAGTTATTGCCGCGCCTGCACCAACACCAGCGCGGATGTTACCCTGTCTTACAATGCCATATCTACCAGGATAAAGCCCGTTTAAATAAGCGTTTAAAGTGTCGGCTATTAATTGGTGTCCGGCTGCATTGTAGTGGACGCTATCAGATTGAAAATTACTAAAACCGCCATGATTTAACATCAAGTGGTAAAGGTCATAGTAATTTGTGCCGTATGCTGTGGCTACCTGCCTAACCTTACGGGCAAAGGCAGTTAAAACTGTCCCTGATGTAGATTGCTTTAAGGATGGGGCCAGTAGTATAATTCTATCGCCCGGCCAACCTTTAATGTTTTTCGCGTGGTTTAAAACGGTATCATAAGCCATTCGAAAAGTCGATGTATCCGTTGCCAACTCGTTCGTTCCGTAGGCAAATGATAGTAACGAATTTTGACCGTTATAATACGGAATCTGATTTAAACGTTGCGTCATTGCCAATGTAGCAAATGCCGGTACAGCCGTAGCCTGTAATGAGGTAGATGCAATACCTTGATTGTTTTCACCGACTTTAGCAAGTGCTGAATAAACAGTTGTCCATTTTTGCGCTGGTGTTATTCCAACCCCTTGCGTATTGCTATCACCGAAATAAGTTACTATTGCCGATGAACTATCTGCCTTTACAGGACCTGTATTACCTTTAACAGCCCCCCAATCAGGAATCCACCTGTCATCTAACATGCCATTTGCTGAGTAATTAGCGCTGTATGTAATACCTTTAGATGTTATACCATCGAACGCAGATATACCATCAGTATAAAGTTCTATGCCCCTACTGCCCTCGCCTTTTCTAAAAGCATATAATCCGACAACCGAATCATCTAATTGTATAGTGTTTTTAAATTGTGCATCTGTTTCTATTGTATCGTTGTAATTGGCTACCGTGTTTAAAACAAATCCATTGCCCACACTGTGTCGGGTTACTGTCGAACCGCCAGATGATATTCGTGTATTATTAAAATTGTTGCCCCATGTCTGGGTATTGTTAATTAGTCCATCATCGAAACGGTATCCAAATGTTTGATAGAATAAGCTATTGGTAATTTCGGTTTTAGTTTGCGATAATGCCCCGCCAAGCTTAATATCAGCACCTGTTTTAGTCAAACCATTGCTTGCTGCAACACCGGATGTTATCGCCGCATCAACATAACCTTTATCCACCAAAGAGAAATCGGTAAAGCCAGCCCTGTAATCTGCGGAATATTGTAAACCACCCTCCGATAAACCGTTTTCGAAATAAGCCCCACCAACCCCATTTAAACTAAAGCCTTGCGCTTCGCCATTACCGTATATCTGCAAATAAGCAGAGCTTGGTTGCAAGTGTATAACCGCATTTCCAGATGGGTTGGTTATTGTGTGATCGTAAGTGTATTGCCCTATCGTCGTAACGCTACCTACATTGGTAAATTTAAGATCCGTAAAACTACCCCCCGTTGCCAGGTTAATACTATTGCCGTTCGGGCTTGACCATAACGGCCCTAACCTGGTAGATTGCAACGTTCCATCATTTGAAACTATTGCACCGAAAATAGACTGTGTGCCTGTGAATGAATTACCGCCGTTTAGCTTAGCGTAATACCCGCGTAAGTATTTAGAGTTAACTAAAAAATCATACTTGCCCAATGCGGGGTTTTGCATGTAATATTGCCGCCCGTATTGGCTTGTCTTATAGTAAATTCCGAAAGTGGCTAATTTGGTTGTGCCCGTAGCAGTAGTATCTTCTGCGGGGGTTACTTGCGCCATTCCTGTCGCGCCAATCAGTAATAATAGTGCCGTTAAGAGTTTCTTCATTGCAAATCTCGCTTGTCTTTAAGCGGGTCTTTGCCTGTCTGGTTTAAGGTATTACATTTATAGCATTTGATTTCCACATATCCCCTGCCGTCATGCTTAAAAAGCAGGCGTTTACATTTAGAGCAATGGTGTTCAATCATGTCGTAAATATAGCTAAATAAAATAAATAAAAAATATTTTCAAAAAACACTTGACAATACATAAATATGTATTACCTTTACATCAACAAACACAAACAATAAAAACTTATCAGTTATGAAAACGTTAACACAAAATTCAAAAGGCCAATACATCGTTACTGAAAACGGAATTATAATTAACAGTCTTGCTGTTTCTGTTTATGATAGGCTTCTGCTTATATTAAGCAATGCGCCAAATGTACAAAGAATGCCTCTAGGTGCAGAGCCAAAGGGTATTGCTGTATTTTATGGCGAAATACCATACATTGACTAACCCCTTGTTTTACCTGCTAAGTTTACCTGTCGCCACCGCAACGCTCACAAGGCTTGCGGATTTGGCGGTAAAAAGCAATATGAAAAAAAGACAAAACTTTATATTTGACATGGAGCTAATATTAAAGGCTCGAACAAAGGCCGCTTCATTGGGCCTTTCACTAACAAAAGTAATCACCGAACTATTAACCAATTGGATAAAATGAAAACAGAATTAAAATTAGCAGAAGATGCCCAGTATACAATATCTATCATTGATGAAAATCGTGGCATATCAATATCTATTGACGATAAAGATAACGAGAACGTAAATGATTATGGTATAGATAAAGAACAGGCAATACAATTAATTAAATTCCTTACCAAATTCGCTTTGTAAAATGAAAACCCTCATCCTCGCAGCCGCCATATTTGTAACCTCACATGGTAAGCAGATTAAGCTAACAAACGAGCAATATCGTTCTTTACAAACATACAGTACCAACAATGTTAAAGCAACCCTGGCGGCTTGTGATAAAGGGTGCGACATTAGAAACAACGAAGCGGCAGACCAAATATTTAAATTTTTAGGAAAATGAAAGCAAAAATAACGACATTTTTAACATCGGTATCTATATCATGGGTATTAATTCTATTCGCTTTCACTATCGCTGGTGGCGGATTAAACCCTCTTATTTGGTCTGATTCAATACGTGGCTTTTGCTGTTTTGTAATGCTAATAGCCGCAACTGGATGTGCAACATTTATAATACTAATGGACGATGAAACCGAAAAATATTAATACCATGAAAAACTTAACCGAACTAACGCCAAACGAAAGTAGCAATACATTGCGCTACAAATCAAACCTTACACCGCTTGAAGTAGCCGAAATACAGCAGATACAGCACTTAATTTACGACAACGATGAGCTACACGTTAAATTCTGGGATGACGATGAAAACTAACCACTACGCCATTGCATTAACAACCGGCCTAACGCCATACCAGGCAAAACTATACGCGGCCGCAATGACACATTCAACCGCGCCAGATATCAACCATTTAAGAGTAATAAAATGAAAACAGACGAAAACATAAAGGCAGCTTTTGAGGATATGCAAAAATCAATCAATCATGGATTGGATGGATTGCCGGAAAGTTTAAAAGCATCAATTATTTTAAACCGCATGTATATTCTTGGCAAGTTTGAATTATGGATGCGCGAAGATTTAGAAAGGTTAGGTTTAATATGAATTTAACAGAGATCAAAAAAGCCTTGTATAAAGAAAAGCCTATAGCGAATTGCATACATAAAGGCAACTACCATTTTAAATACCGGTGTAGATTGGAAGATAATACAAAGATTAACTTTTCTGTACCCGTAGCCGATATGGGCGATTTGCCTTTTGGCAACCAAGAACAGGGGCAATTATTAATTAGGTATATAGATTATGACTAACATCAACTGGCAGGATGCCGAAAAGGAGATTTAAGAAGAAGGGGTAGTCCGTCTCGATAACGGCTTAGTAGTGTAAAGCAGCACACCTCGCCCTTCGGGGTCACCCACTTTTCCGAAATAAACGAACCAAAATAAAATAACAATATGCCAGTAAAACCAAACACAGAATACCTTTGCATGAAAGAAACAATAGCTTTTGAAGAAGGTAAAATTTACAAGACAGACAACGATGGTGATATCATTGATGGAGATGGGGATATTAGGGGTGTATTATCTGAATCAGAATATGACTTTTTCCTATCCATGTTTCAAGAACTTAGCAAACGCAAGCCATGACACCACAACCAATAATCGAAAAAACCATAGGCAGACCGTACACCCCGCCAAAGTTAACGCCGCCTAAATTTGACATATTACCACAACCCCCTGTTAAATTCGGCCAATTAGGAACAATATTAAATAAATTGAGAAATGGAAAGTAAAAAAGAAGTAAAACGCCTGCTTCAAGAAAGCGGTAATATCCATTTGTTTAATGATGTAAATTATAAAATATCCACACAACTAACCCAAATCGCTGAACGTGCAGACGCAATGTTAAGGCGACACTTTAAGAATTTAGAGGGGCAAAGAGAGTAATATAAACACGATCTAATTGGTAAAAACTGTAAATAATCAAAAGAGAAATGGAAAGTAATTTTAAAGGAACAAAAGGACCTTGGGAAATAGGCGATGAAAATAATTCATCATGTGATGTATCATTGCCAAACGGTAGTGACATATCACTAAGTAGATACGAAAGGAATACAGGAGATTTTGTGATGGAAAGGGAAGAAATGAGGGCAAATATGTATCTAATCGCAGCCGCCCCACTCTTGTTGGAGGCATTGCAAAATTGCATTAGTCACGTGTCTGATTTCTACCCCGAATATAAACAAGCAAAACACGCCATCAACGCCGCATTGGGCATAAAAGGAGAATGAGAAGATGAAATACGAAAATATAGACCGAGTAAATACCATTACAAAGCAAATTAAAAAAGACGAAAAGGAGTTGGAAATCCTTACTTCTTACATGGATGGTGACTTAATAAGAGTTAATATATCTCATAACGGGGCAACAATACAAACAATTGTCGTTGGTGATTCCGAGCATAAATACACAAAAAATGCCATCCGGTTTATTGAAGATTGTATTCAGGACTGCAGGGATAGGATAACTTCATCTATTTTAGAATTAGAAAAGCTATGATCCGCACCATCAACCAATTTACATGGCGGCCATACGTTCTGGCTATTGTGTGTGCTTGTTTATCAGTACTTGTTTTGTGCATTAAGGAGGGTTGGGTATGAATAGGGAGATAAAGTTTAGAGCATGGATGCCATCACTATCAAAATTATCGCATCCGTTTGATATTAAGGATATACCCTACATATTTAGTACGAATTTAGAAAAATACTCAATCATGCAATTCACCGGACTAAAAGACAAAAACGGTGTTGATATTTATGAGGGCGATATAGTAAGAATATTATATACTGATTGGCCGTCTAATATAGACCCAAATGTACAACTTGAAGATTATCTAATTAGTATTAGTCATGAGGGTGAGGTAGTATATAATGCTCCATCGTTTAAAATACTGTTCTTTAAAGAAGATAGGTATGGGGATCGCCCTGTTGGTTCTTTTAATTATGGACCTCATGGCAGGCTTGAAGTCATCGGAAACATTTACCAACACTAAACAAATAAATATGAACACAGATCCAAAAACAAGTATTAATTCAACAGTTGACGGCTTAACTAAGCGCGAATACTTCTCCGCGAGAGCAATGCAAGGATATGCAGCAAGTGATTTTTATTCTGGCGATGATCCAGATGATATAGCAAAATCTGCTGTTATATTAGCTGACGCACTTATTAACGCGTTAAATGAACACTAAACAAAAACACGCCATCCTATGGGCTTTAATGATCGTAATAGGGTGGATAATTGGGAATGTATGAAAAACTATTATTTAGCATTAGCTGCAACATATTTGGCATCAGCACAAGCAGGGGCCGATAAAATGACAAACGACCTTAGAAATAGAGCGCATGATAAATGGGAAAAAAGCAAATTATTGCCAAGAAAACAAAAAAAGTTAATGCGGAAAGATGCAGCGCTTGATTATGAAATATCGTGTTGGACTAACGATTATTCAAATTACTTGTTTTTATAAGTTAACCAACCCCACGCCCCTACCAAGCCCCGCCTAAAAAACGGGGCTAACTTATTACCGTTATGATGCTCGGGTACAATGTCTGAAAAGACCCGTTATCTTCGCCCACAAGCGTTATATTCCAACCTGTGAATACACCTGATACATAAACCAATTGCATCGTTTGTAAGGGTATTAGGTTGTGTAGATCGTCTGATATAACATCCTCGTAAGTTAGCCTGGCGTTTTTCGTAAAGCCATCTGGAACGGGTATAAATTTAGCGTATTGTAAAAGGGATTGGCCTGCTGTGTATTCGATGGCTACCGGTTCTAATGCAGATGGTACATATTCCAATAGCGCCCTAAGATTTATTAAATCATCTGGTGCAAAATCAGAATAATGAAATTCAGTTTCATAGGTCTGCTTTTCATGTATGCGTATATCGCTCCCATCATTGCTGGTTATGCTATTTGCGGTTAGTTCATGCTTCATTATGCAGTGATTTTAACTATCCACATCGTAACTAATGAACGCGGCCTAATGTCTATAGGGTTACCCGAACCTCCCATGTTATAAGCTATTTGACCTGTTACACCCGCAGTGCTTGCGCTTAAAACATCCACTCCTGCATTGCCACCCTTTCTATCTTTACCGAACGTAACATTATTAACTGGCAATTGCTCCTTAGTTAGCGTCAATGAGTTACTACCAATGATTGTATCGCGTGTGATAGGTTGTGTACTATCCCAACCTATCATAAAGGTGTTTTTACGGTCTATTGTGCCATTAGTGCCGGATATTGCCCACCCTTCATACCCTGCACCTGCTTTACCCAAACCTGTTTCACCATCCCATTGTATTTCAAAATCTCCGTCGTTGATCTCTTCATAAAAAGCACCAAAACCGATAGGGAAAGCAGCAACGCCGCCGCCAGATGGAATAACAGGTACGGCATCTGCCTGGTCATATATAAAGTCAAAGTCAATATTTAACCCACCCGTTTCGGTTATCCCAGAAAGATATAATGTTTGCGCTGAATTAAAGCGATGCCGGATAGTTTTAACGGATGTAACATCCGTTGGTATATCCCATGTTCCGATTTCAGATCCGCCGTTAGACGTCCCAATAAGCAGCGTAAATTCAGAAAATGTTTTGTTATTAATAGCAATGTAGTCTAATACTGAACGTTCCCTAAAGACGCCCGAAATAGCTATGTTAGCCGCTATGTTTAGCCTGGGTTCGTTTTTTCTTATCACAACGTAATCTTGATTTATAGGCTCGTCGCCTGTTGTGTATTGCTCTAAATTATTGTTATCCTTTGGAATTACCGCCAAACTCCAAAAACCATCTTGGTTTAATGAGTTTTCATTCCTTGTAGGTTCAAACTCACTACCTGCTTCTGCCCGTTCATAAAAAACACCATTAATTTGCTTCTGATCTACAGCAAAAATACGGTTACATTTATCAATAACCCAATTTGGTACACCTTCAGCAGTACCTACTATGTGGCTAAAGTTACGAAACGGAATTGAATCTTCCTGTGTTATGTTATATTTTTGGTCGGTGTACTGTTCGGTGTTTGACTTGAACAATGGACTATAAAGCCCACCTTCAACACGAAAGTTAAATACTATACCAGTATCAAAGACAACTCCATAATCATTTATAGAGTTTTTATACTCGTAAAGTATCGTATCTTTATGTAAATCTGCTACTGATATAGGAGATGTTTGCCAAATTTTATCTTGGCTACCATCATTGTATTCTAACTGCCCGTAATAATCCCCCTCGTCAAACTCTGAAAAGTCTATTTCGGCCTCATAGCATTTATAAGTAACGTCTAAAATATTGGTAGGCGATTCGGGTATGGCAATGGTTTTATATAGCCTATCGGTCGCGTAATGATAAAAGTTTAATTCGGGGACATAATCGCTAATTACCTGTACCTGGGCCTTGTCGTTTGTCTGCCATTTTGCATAATAGCATCCATTAGGATTATATTGATCTATTTCTAAATCAAAGGGGCGTTTGTTATAACGCGGATCAATTACAGGATCTTTTTCTACCCAACGTAAGGAGTTTAGTAAAGGTACTTTGAATATGCCCATTGTTCAAATATACAATAAATTACCTAATCAACATTTGCAAATTATTATCCGGCGTTAATAACAACTTATAGTCGCGTGTGCTGTTTTGTCCCGCATCTACAGATGCCTCGATAATAAACCCCTTCATGGCGTAATTATTAAATATAAACCCAACAGCCCCATAGTATTTAGTATCGATAAAATCTAAAGTGTCTTTAGGCAAATCGGTTGAAAACTCAACATTATAGGGTATAAATATGGGTTGTGGTAAACTACTTATCAGCACATCATCACGTTCTGATACAACCACCCCATCTAAACCAATAGTAACTAAATTATAATTTTTAAAAGCAGACTCAAACCGTATCTTATAACCTTTTAACCCGTAAAAAATAGAAGCTAAATAAGCCCCACCCCGTAATAAATTGCGTTTAGGTGTAAGCATCCAGTTATAAAAACTATCACCCCCGTCAACCCCTGTAATACTTATTAAACCATCGCTACGCAAAGGCTGGTAATATGTTTGGCCCGCTTCTGGGTTGTCTTTAATCCATATAAAGAAATTATCATTATCCGACCTGCTCGCGGCCGTGTCGGTAGGTGTAACACGGATCTGCTCAATTCCGTAACAATCCGCTCGTGTTTCCGATACAAGATTTAACTCTTTGTTCGTTGTTATGGCAACCGTATAACTTTGTTCGCTGTTTGTTTCCTGAGTCCCGTTTAAGCTATCATATTGCTGATCCTGGTAACCTATTTTTATTGAGTTATATATTTTATCAAGTGCAACGGAAAGTTTAAATCCTGTTCTATTTGCGCCCACGTTTAATATGGTTAAATTTCGGTAAACGTATGATAGGTTTTCCAAACATGCAGCACCATTGTCTAATCCAAACGAACAGTCGCCACCCATTACAGATTTAACAGATTGGTAAAAATCCTTAAAGCTGTATAGCAGATATTCGTTAAAGCTAACCAATACCACAGCCCCATCACCGCTAAAAGTATCGGCATTATCTACTGCCATAAATGTATCTGCTATTTGATAGGTTGTTGAGTTGTATATTATAGGTGCGTTAACCACGGTGTACCTACTCCCTAATGATAACGTATCGCCTGGCAAATACCTTGTTTCGGGTGGTATCTGTCTGATAGCATTTGATGAAGTAATAACCAAATTATTCAGTATGCCAGATAGCAAAAATGATTGCGTAGGGTATGGATCATAAGCGCCACCCTGATTATCGCCATTCATTAATTGGATTAGCCTATCAAATACATAAGAGGCCCGTAAAGCCTTACAATGCGTAGCGGGTGTTTCTGTATTGTAGGCTAAAGATAAATCACCTGTTTCTATCTGAAAGCCTACATTTGTATTATTGCTGCTAAAATTCTTAAAGTAAATATATAGCCGCTCATTGGCATCCATATCGAGCGTGAAATCGTAGTTTATATCAAAACCTACCGGTGCGGCACTTGGCAATGTAACATCATATATGGTATATACCAACGCGCCGGTAGACGAATAAACTTCTATGCCAAAGTGTCTGTCACCGCTCGCGTTTGGGAATACAAACCCTTTTAAGTTGCCGAATAGCCTAATTTGCGTGTTGGTTGTTGCACGATAAAACCATTCGTTTGATGTGGTAAAATCCGGTGTGCTATCCGCTAAAAATCCTGGCTTGTCTTGCACGCTGGCTACTGTAGCATGTTGCTCATTATTGACTAATACTAACGGCCAAAAGGCATCCGACCTGTAATCTGTGTTTGGCGAATAAATAAAGTCTGCTTTTTCCTTTAGTTTAATTGGGGTTAATAAAACATCTATTGCCTCGGGTACATTAAGGGGTATCTGATACTTTACGCTATCGAATGCGGCTATCCTAAGGCTTAAATCATCCTGTGTAGCCGGTACTGTCACTCGCTTTAATTCGTCCTCAAACTGGCTAAAATCAAGTTTGCCTTTATATATGTTTTTGTATTTTCGGGTAGATGGATTAAGTTTATCAATAAGCAGTTTTACATTGCTTAGTTGCCCGAATTGGTAAAATTCATTGCGCAAAAGATAAGCCCCCCTGAAGTTGAACTGAAAAGGCAGAGATAAGTTTTTTAATATCCCCTCGTAGTTTACTGACCGCTTATAAGTTATCGTTGTTTTCTCCCAATCTACGGGCGCGTTTGGCAAAACTTCACTATCAACGCCGCGAACATCAAGCGTGAACTGAAATTTATCTGGTTGGGTATCTGCCATATGGTAAAGGTAATAAAAAAGCGTAATATCTTTTGATATTACGCTCACCTAAACCTTAGCTTATGAAAACAAACGGTAACCAGCCGCTGGAAACCAAATATAGTAAACTATATAACAAAAATAAAATAAATTTTTGTTATAGCACTAAGTGTTATATCTTAGCACCATGAAACAACATAAGAGTATTAAACTGGAAAAATCTTTAATTGATAGAATTAATACAGAAGCATCTGGTGACAAAAGAAACTTTAACAATATGGTTGAGGTAATTTTGGATAGGTATTTCTATACTAAACAAAACAAATGCTCGCATGTATGGCATGAAGCTATTTGTATTAAATGCAACGTTAAACAACTTTAATATCATGAAAACAATAAACGATTTAATCAAACAAGGTCGATATAAAGAAGCGCGTGAATTAATGGATAAAATTGATGAGATGCGAATAACACAATTCGATACTTATATAAAGTATTTTCCGTATGTGTTATTTGGTGGGTTTTTTATAATGGTAGTGGTCTTAATTTTTATCTTATGAGCGCCAATAAGTCACAAATTATAGTTTACGCACCTGCTGATATTAAAGCTAAAGTATTGGAAATAGCGAAAAGCGAAAGTACATCGGAAAGTAAAGTAGCTTTAAGGATATTGAAACAATATTTCACTCCTAATAATATACAATACTATCACAATGGCGATAAAGTTACTGTTGGTGATGATTTGCACCCAATCTAATACAATAGCCGCTATCAATTAAAATGATTACTACTATACCTATCCCAACTTTGCTTTTTTGCAAGTTGCTTATGGATATTTATTTGAGGCGCAACATTCACATCTGTTTTTTGGCCTTTGATGGCCTTTATAACATCTTGCCACGGCACGCGCTCACCATCATGTTGTTGCAATTTAGGCGATTTTAGCATGCCCATCAATTGTAAGTGTGGTATAATCTCTGTCCCTTTCGGTATATTAGCCAGTGTTGCCGTATCTGGTGAAGTATATATTTTACCACTTGGCTCAATAGCCAATTCCATGCCCTTTTCGCCCCATATAGACAAACCTCCCTTAGCTGATTTAGTACCCTTTTCATACTTGGGTATTGGTTGCGCCAATACGGTAGCTAATTGTACAGCACCTAATGCACCTATTAAAAAGGCCAATGGTATATTAGGTGGAAATTGCCCCAATGCAGACGTTACACCAACTGCTGTATTTTCAATTACCCGTGCAGCCGAAACAGCCTTATCAAACTTCGCTTTTTTTACATCTTCTGCTTTTTGCAGATTGTCTAACCTTTGCTTTTCGGCGGCCGCTTTGGCATTAATGATAGCTATTTTATCAGCTTTGTTAGCAGTTGTATCTAATGAGCGATTAACGGCATCAATTTCGGATTGCGTTTGCTCGTCTAACCTTGTTTTGCGATCTTCAATCTCATTTTTACGGTTCTCAAATCCGGCATCCACTAAACTAACAACGAAATTAGCAACTGAATCAGCTAATTCCTTTTCCTTATCGGCTAACTGTTTACGGCGAGCCGCAACACGTTCGGCTTCCTTTATCTGATTGTCTGCAGTATCTTTTGCCAGTTTACGTTTAGCTTCTTCAAGTTTTTGCTCATCACTTAAGCTATCTTCATTTAGGCTTTTTGCAATAGCTATTCTGAATTGCAGCCCCGATATAATATCCTGCTGTAAATCTAAATTAGTTTGCGCTTCGATATCCGCTTTCTGCTTATTATATTGTTCAGTTGAAATTAGCCCTTTAGAGTATTGATTAGCTAACCCAATTAACGCCTCGTCACTATCGGATTGTGTTTTGCTCTTAGCTTGGTTAGCGAACTGATCGGCAACATCTAAAGAGTTCTTTAGGATTTCGGCTTGATTGGCCGCGCCATCCTTAAATTGCTTTAATAGTTCTTTTTGATAATCTGCTGTAATTTTAAGCCTATCCGCAGTTGTTTCTTTGTCAATTTCTTTTAGCTTATTATTGGCCTCTAAAACCGTTAATACTTTATTATTTTCTCCAACTGTTATAATTGCAGCTACTGTATTTTCATAATCGGCAATCGCGTTAATGCGTTGATCTCCGCTTGTTTTCTCATCGGCTAATATTGCATCTAAAGTTAGCTTTGCATCTTTTAATCGTTGCTCTAATATCTGTTTTCTATTATCCGGCACATCTTTGTCTTTTGGTGTTTGCCCTGTAGATAAAGCATCGGCCAATTTATTATTACCACCCGCAAGTTTTGTAAGAAAATCAATCTGATCTTGCAATATCTTTTTATTTTGGTCGGCTATTTTAGTGGCGTTTTTGGCCCTATCCCGTATCTGTTTTTCAGCATTTCCAGCCAATATACCGCCCCCACCTTCTATGCCTGTGCCCGTTAAATCTACATCGCCATTTTGCAATGTTTTTCTGAATCTCGCCAATTCATTGGACTGTGCATTAGCTATCTTTTGCTTTTGAATATCTTGGTCTAACTGTTTACCCGCCAACTCGCCTATCTTATTAGCTATTGCTTTTGCACGCGCATTTTCTAAAATGGATTTAGTTAACTCATCGTAGCTATCTTTTGCGCCACCATTTAGGACAGTTTCAATTTTGATATTTTTAAAGGTGTCTGGAAACTCTTTTTGCAACTCCCTAACGGCACGCGTCCTGCTTTCCGTTGAATTGGTGACATCGGTCGCGGCAGTGTAAAGTATTCTTAAATTAGTTGCCTGTTGCCCCGCTTCTTGATTAGCCTCTTTATAAACAGCGTTTAGGTTCTTTAAGTTACTACCCAAATCTGCTGTTTTGTTTGTAAATATACCCAGTGCATCAGCAGCTTTTACTATACCCTCATAAGCCAATAGGAATACACCGCTAATTCCTAATCCTGGCAAAATATTTGCCGCAACCCTTACTATGTTGTAAAAACGGCCAAACGCCTGACCGATAGCGCCAAAATAATTACCTACATTCCTTTGAAAGTTGCCCAGCGGTTGATCTATAGCATCTAATCTACCGCGTAACCCGTTTGCCTGCTGCGATAATTCCCGAAACTGGTAAGAATTAATACCAAATTGAGCGCCTGCGTTTTGGGCTTCTCTTTGCACTTGGCGATATACAGCCGCAAGCGATTGATATGCACCCGATGCCTGTTGCGCTGCCGCTGCTGACCTTTGCTGTTGCGCTGCTTGCCTTTGTTGAGCGGTAGTTAATGCAATCTCACTTTGTGCCGTTCTATTATTTTGCTGTTGCAATCTCGCCTGAGCCTCTGCGAGTCTTGCCGTAGTTATAGCGAGTTTTTTTTCTGCTTCTTCAACTTGTGCGGTTGCCCTGGCAGCAGCGGCGGCATTTGTTGAGTAGTTTTTAAAATTAGCTTTTGACAGTTCCGCGTTTAGTAATATAGCCTGCTTTACGCAATCTACTAAATTACCCTCCAATAGCTTTAAATCGGCTGTTGTATCTGTTACCTGCTTGCCTACTGCCGCCCGGTCAATTATGGTATCTACCTGTCCGCTATTGCCTGCCATCGTTATGTACTTCTATGAGTGATAAATATTCTCTAACTGTAATTTTATGTGCGCTAATTTGATAACCTTGCGATTTGCTTAAAAGTTGCAAGGTTTTCCAGAATGATGATTCATTGGTTGGCGGGGAGTCTTTTTCTGTTAATTTTATATATTCGGCTTTTGCCTTTTCCATCTTTACCAATTGCGTCTTTGCCTGTGATATGGTCCTTACTAAATCTCGCTCTAAATCATCGTAGGCCAACCGAAACTTAAAATCATTTTGTAATATTTTTATCAGTTCTTCGCTTCTTTGCACTGATAGGTAACCGACTATTAATTCTATTAAAACAAGCGTATTCTTAGTTGTTTCTACCTCAATGGCTAATTGTAAAATATGTTTTGCTGATGTATCGCCGCTTGCATCGCTATATTCAGCTTTTATTATGCCCCATATTGCAGCCAATTCTGCTGGATTACCCTCAATGATTAGCCATTTTAAATCGCCGGTGCAAATAATCTTAACAAAGTTGCATAAGGGTAAATCATCTATTGAATTGTAAGCCCGTCCTGCTTGTGAAATAGGTTTGTAATTTTGGGTAGAACGTTTCGATCGCGTAAAGTTTTCGATTATATTCGTTAAGCCCATAAATGAACTTACCATATTTTGCTTCAAGTTTTGCAGCTTTACTATCATTGCTATCTATTGTAAATATCCCAGTATATCCCACTGTTAATGTGAACCTGCTATAGAAATTCCCTGTTAATTTTAAATCCGGCCTCCCGAATGGCAAATTCGGGTTTTTAAACACCTTTTCCGCTGCATATATTTTGCTTCTATACTCTGGTAAAGGGACGCTTAAACTATCCTCACCTTTTCTAAATAACTGCGATTTATTCAAGTCTAAAATAACCTTTTCATCCTTTTGTATTATTTTGACCGATTGCGTGTTTATATCCACCCGTTCAAGCTTTTTTCTTAAATCACGCAAAAGTACCATGCCCAAATATACTAAAAAAGCCGCCTTAAAATGGAAGCGGCTTTTTTGTTTACTTTTTGTTTAGCTCATCCCAGATAGCCTTTAAGTTATCTTCGGCGTCTAAATGCTTATGCTGTTTAACAAATTGGCTCTTTGTGTGCTTCTTTGCCCAATCAGCGTTTACATTTTTACTGTGCAAGTTGATTGCTTTCATATCCGGTAACGTTTAATGCATCTAATTCGGTAGGGCCTGAGAAACTAACCAATAATCCACCTGCTGTTGCCGTATAATCGGGATCTACTGTATCTACCGTGATAGTCCACCCATGTGTGTTTACATTTGCGGCAACTGCAGTAATGGTTACAACATTACCTGTGGTTTTATTCACAACCTTCCAGGCTCCGACAACCGCTAATTCAGTAGGGTAAACATCATACAAATCAACGCTACCGCAATCTGTTTTTGCCTTTACATTAAATACACCAGCTGCCCGAGCCGCTGCCTGCGTTAATACAACATCCTGCAAACCTGACAATGCGGTTAAATACGCCAAACCACCATCGTCTTTAAAGCCTAATATGGCAATTGATTCGTTGACCTGCTCAGGCCTAAACGATAATCGCGTGTTGTAAATAGTGATAGGGTTATCGGTGCCTACAGCCCATTTAGCAGGGTTGGTATAATTATAACCAACAATACCCTTAACAGTATCGGCTGTACTACCTTGCGTTGCAATTAACTGCCCGTTACTATCAATAACCATAAAAGCCCTGTTCTGGCCCTTAGATTTTCTCAAAGCATGTAACAAGCAAAAACCGCCCTGTGTCCATTGGAATGTCATATCCTGGTTAGGCTCAAAACCAATGGCAATAGAGCCATCACCCGTAAATGTTGTTACCGTTGGCTCAGCAGTATTATCGGTGGTTACCACAATATTCTGTATTGGGTACGCACGTAAACTGGCGTTATCTGCTAACAAATCAGCTTCTAAGGCGGCTTTAAACGCGGCAATAGAAACAGATGTGTATTCTTTATTGATAGGCACGAATATGATACCGCGAGGGATACCAATATCATTCCAGCAATCGCCCGATCCGGTATTCCCGAATGTCTTGCTGCAATTTTTTGAGTTTTGTACGCCCATTATCTTAACATTTTTTTAAATACGTTTGTAAATTTAAGTTTTCTAATTCAATGCAATCAATCCAATCTGTAAAAAAGTTACCCTCTTTTTCAAATAACCCTTGCCTCCCCCAAAAGTAATGATCTATCTTTCTAACAGGCTGCATCTCGTGTCCAGATACGGAAAATTTACCCGACAATTCTAACTGCCTCATAAATTCAAAGTAAATAGGATAAAGAACAGGTTTAAAAGATTTCTCTTTCCTTTTTTCGCTGTTATAATTCGGATCTGTTCGGGTTGCGATAAATATTCTCACTGTAGCATCGGCGTAAATGCCTGGCCTCGGTGACATGTTTTCCTCGAAATCCCTAAATAACCAAACAGCAGGGTATCGCTCTGTTTTTGTTGTTAGTCCCTCGCTAAGTTTCTTCAACTCTTGAATGATCTCTTTGGGGTGACCTTGCCTAAAGTGTACGCCGGTAATATTGGTATCTACTTCTTTAAGGCTTGCTAACAACTTTTCACTAACGATTGAAACAATAGCCGCTAATTCCTCGTCTATGTAAACCGGCCTCATATATCAAGCGTGTTACGTTTTCTATATATGTCTGAGTATACTCTCGAATAATAATAATCAATAGGATATAAAGGCTCTTGCACACCATAGTCGCCAGCATTAATAAACTTTGAAGTTTTATAATTATAGTCAACCATTTTATTCCATGCCTTTACCATTTTATCCCACGAACATGTATTTACAGAGTTTTCACCGGTTGCCTTTACGTTTCCGATGCCAGCAGTATAGGTTATTTGCGATTCGCTCCAAAACCAATATACATATCTGCGCATAGCAGCAAGCACATTAATGTTGGTTTGCAAATCGGTCCATTTCTCTGGTATTGGATCTAATAATATCCCTTCTGAATATTCCTTATAAAGAACTTCACCGAATAACTTTTCAAGAAATTCAGCTTCGTATTGGTCAATAAACCCCTGTACGTTTGATGCAGTTGCCTGCTCGTCCGTATTGGGAATATTGATATCAAGTATAAATTCAGAAGGGGTTATTAATGACATTGTTATTTTGTAATTACGCTTAAAGCCTGGCCCTTTACCGTATAAGTGCTTGTACCGCTCCCCGTAACACTTACGCGGTAATACTGGAATGGTTTATTAGTTAGCACCCATGAAGTTGTGGCGTTTGCCACATCGGTAACGGTGTAAGTTGTTGCGCTCGCACTTGTCCAATCGGTTGCATTTAAACTACCTTGTAAAGACGCTGTACCCGCGACAGTACCCGTTAGCTTTGTAAAAGTTGCCGTAATTGTTACGTTTTGAGCGGCTCCGGCTACTAATGCAGAACTCATAGTAACTACACCCGCATTAATTACCGTATCCGTTAGGTGCGATCCGCTTGCAGGCGCGCTATACAAGGGCTGTACAATGCTTTGCGCATGGGTAACCATACCCGCAGCGCATAAAAAAATAAGGATTAATACTCTTTTCATTTCTTTTTCTTTTTAATGTCCGTTTCGGCTTCGCCAATTATTTCAACTTTGCCTGTTTTAGCGACAGCTTTCGCTGTACTTTCATGCATCTCGATTTCGTCGCCCACCTTGTAAGTCCCGAACTTATCGGCTATAACCTTTACTTTCATGATTAAATAACTGGTGCGGTTATGGCAGCTAATATAGTCGCATAATCATCGTAAATAAACGCCTGTTGGTCAAGCTTCTTAACGTAAGCATGGAAACGGCTTTCCCCCAAAATAACAAATAGGTTGCGGATAAAGTCGTCGTTTATCCAGCCGATTTTTACACGATAGCCTAAATAATCAGAAACGTTGTATTTGCTCATGTCGGAAACAAATATTTTACCCGCTGGGATCATTTCTTCCGGCAATATTGTTACACCACCGATTTGAACCTGGTTAAACAGGCTGGCATTTGGGTACAATGGCAAACCGCGTTCGTCTTTTGCCGAAACCAAGTGAATAAAGAAATCAATAGGGTTAACCAAAACAAGCGAAGGCATGTATGGCATTTCATCCTGGTAGTTATGGGTGGTATACACGTCCGTAATAGCCGCATTCACAACGTCCATAAAATTAGGGAAACGAACACTATTAGCCATAGCACCCGCCACGAACACACGGCCATATTCGGTAGCTCCTACCAATGCAGGTAAAGCAGCATCCCCAAATAATATAGCGCGTTGTTTTTTGATGTCGTGTTTATCTTTTAAGAAGCCGGTAGCAATTGATTGCAAACCGGGAATATCCTGTACCGACTGCTCTGAAAGATGCTCCCATGCAGCGAGCGTAAATGGCTGTGCGTATCGCGTTTCAATTTTAAAATCGATTTGCGGCTTAGCGTCACCCTCCAAAAGTTGAAAACCAAAATCTCCATCTTTAGGTATGCTTTCAGAATACGGGTAAGCAGCCAAAGATGTAGCAAACCTGTTAACCATGCCATTGATTAAGTTGGTACGTAAATTCACACGGCTTGGCGGTGCAATTTGAACGCCTACCAATGCAGGGATGCCATCGGGGTTTGTTGCCACGCCGGCCACGCCAGTAACACCTGCGGCAGTTACAACAGCGTTACCTGCTACTAATGTGCCAACAGCTTTTATTTCAAATTCTACGAAACCCTGTCCGGCTTTTTTTAGATTCTTAATAGTTTCAAAGTTTTCCTCTATAAACTTGTGAACCTCGCCCTCAATGCTTTTTACAGATAACGAATTGCCACGCTCAACGGCTTGGTTAGCTTTTTCCTTTGCTTCGTTTACTTCGGTTTTTAAACCTTTGATAGTTTCGGCTTGTTCGTTAATTGTTTTTTGTAACGGCTCGTTACCGTCTTTAATTGCTTTGTCAAGTAATGCCGCCTCATGTTTGCGTTTTTCTTCCGCATAGCCATCCCTTTCGGTTGCCGTCATTTTGCTTAACTCATCTTCATTCTTGTACTTAAACATGATTAGATTAAATTTGGGTTAAATAAACTTTTGTTAATTGTTTGAGTGTCGGTCGACGGCTCGGTTTTATTTGCATCCAAAGTGCCTGCGGCGGCTTTAGCTTGAAATTTGCTCATTAATTCTTTTACACTTACCATCTCAGTATAGACTTTTAAATCTCCTGAAATAGAATCTGTAATTACTTTATCGAAATTCATTTCGTGTTCTTGCAAAAGTAAATCATATTTACTCTCGCTCAAAGACTTTTTCCATATGCCTGGAATATGCACGTCCTTATGGCTATCCACTACATTGCTTGGAGATATAGCGCACTTAACACGTATTGTATTTTCGTCAATGACTTCTAAAGATAAAACAGGGGTAAGAAAATTAGATCCTTTTACAACCGCTGACCCTTCTATGTTTTTAGCTTCCAAAACTGCCCAAAAGTATTCAGATATATCATCTTTATTTAATATGTCTGTTGAATACTTATCGAAGTTTTCTTTGTTCTGTGTATATTCAGCCTCATCGTTATCATAACAGAACAAAAGTTTCATGTAACGCATTCCAACAGAATGGTTTAATACCCATCCGTTAAAATATTGCTTAAACATTTCTTCGTTTCTATCTCTCTTTACAATGGCTTCATATATCAAAACCTCAAGTTTGTCTATCCCATTATTTGCAGCTTTTTGAACCGAATCTAAAAGAACACAGGAAAAATCAGATTTATGTATCTCTGATTTCTTTTTGTGAACAGCTAACTCACGGTCGGCTAATATTTCTTTTAATGTCATTTATTAATATTTTTATCCAAGTCTTTTAGCTTTTTTTGCAACTCCTGCTTAATTTGCGGGTTGGCTGTTGTTTGAATTTTGGCTATCAGTTCCTGTTTGATTTGATCTTTTTGCTGGCTCATAATCTAATTCACTAAATTCGGTATCTAAGATAGAATTAATTTCTTCAAGTTTAACACCCGCTTTCATTAAATTTATTAATGCTTCCGATTGCGCCTTATCTGTATTGGCTTTATCTTTCAAATAAGCCTTTGTAAATGGCAGGTGCGACCATGATATTACAATATCTTTATCCTCATAACCGAATCTTTTTTCAAGCGAGTTAGTGAATAACTCACCTGCAGGTGATAGTGTATAGTCAACATGCGCCCCTCTTGCTTTTTCTTGATTTTCGTATGTAGCTCCCTTTTCGTTATAAGCTTCAAGAACTTCCCCTGGTATTCCGTAAAGGTTACCGACTTTGTAATAATCATCCCAGTACGCGCTATCAAGTTGCCCAATAACTGCCGCATCTTCAACAAAACGCTTAATGTCAATCATGGACTTTACAGCATGAACAGACTTAGGGCCGTTCATTTTCGTTTCAATATTTTGCTTTTCATCTTCGGCCATTGGCATTTGTGAAACGTTAGATGGGTCTGCTTTGCCCGCTACCATATATTTGCCTGCGTATCGGGTGGTAATATTTTTTGCTTTTAATGATTCTTTAGAATTTCCAATTACCTGAAATAGCGCATCCACAGAAGAACGTCCACGAAACCAATCCCCGCTACCGTTTGTTAGATCTGCAATGTGTGATATGCGACCCCATTTTATCTGTATACTGCCGCCAGAAGCATAATTGTATGTTATTAGCTGATCGTTTATGGCTTTTTCTGTAGCACCAGATAGCACAATCATATCTTTATATTGCCGCATGCTATCGGGAAAAAACATCTTATAGCTATCAAGGAAATACATTTTATTGCTATCGGATGCAGCGTTATCACTATCTACATAACAATAGGCATTTCCCATCATCTTCCAAAACATGTAATCCCATAATAATTGGCTTTTTTGCTGAAATGGGTTGGGGTTCATTAATAATCGCAAAACCGGATCATTTTTCTTTTCAACGCCAGATTTATTATAAACCGAAATCTTACCCAAAGAGAACATGTCGCACTGTAGTTTAAACACTTTAAGTACTGCGGGGTTTGAAAACACGGCCAACATTTTCAGCCTATCTGTTTGCGGACTATCAAATTCGCTTCTGGGATCAAGTAGGAACAAGTCTTGCCCCCATTGTTCAGTAAGGTATGGTTGTAACCCGAATATAGATGCCCCTAATTGTTGAAACCAATTCATTGGGGTTAAATATACAATTATTTTAGATATTCCTAATTATTCCTTCTTTTCTTAAATGTTCGGCTATATACCTGGCGGGGTCAATAAGATGATTGAATGTATCTTCCGGCTCTTCCAAAACAATACCATATCGATCTTCTTTACGGCTGTAGTTCTCCTGTTCCATCTCAATATTTAGGCTGCTTTCAGTATAGTAAACCCGCAATGAGTTAAGCAGGTCGATCCCGTCAATGATGCTGCCAGCCCCCTTTACTGCTGCAATGGCATAATCAAACCCGCATGCCCGTAAAGCCAATATCTTTAATGGCCGGTTGCTATCGCATACGGTAACCACTTCTTTACCTAATCCTAACTTATTGAAATACCACATAATCAAACCTTCGTCAATTTTGTTTATTTCAATTAACTGATCTGGCGTTAAATTACCCCTTATCTCATTTTCAGAGCGGTAATTTTTTTCGTGTAGGTACAATCCTCCATCGTAATATTTAGCCTCCAATACACCCATAGGATCAACTGCCCCCCAATCCACGCCATTGTATTTAGTTACATTTAATGCATGGTATTCATGATCTGGTATTTTAGTCCATTTAAATATTCTGTTTGGTTTTTCAGATTTTAAACCTAACCCGTAAACCTGCCAGTTGAACAGATTTGAGCTATTCTTTGCCTCGTTATTTATACACCTCAATAACTCTTTTAGTTGCTTATCGGTAAATAATAAAGGGTTATTATTAAAGTCGTATACCCGCGCTAAATCTTCTGTTATTTGACTAGATTCAACAACCTGCGCGGCTTTGATAGGCTGGTATCCCAATATCTTAATTCTTTGCTCTGGGGGGCAAAATGGGTTATCCCTGAAGGTGCTGTGCAATACTTTGCAGCGCGGGTCTTTCTTAATATCATCTACCCAATGCGATTGTTTAGGATTCCAGTCAATGATAACAATGTCGGACGTTCTCATATCCAACTGATCGAACGTTGCCCTGCTAATATTATACGGCTCATTAAGCCAAGTTACTTCACCTTGGAACCCGTGAACTTTATTAGGCTCATCCGTTCCGCAAATCTCAATAGTGCTTTTAGTGGGGAATGTAAATATGCTATCGGTTTTATTTAAAGTCACCTCATCGAACCTTTCCAGCGATGGGTAAACCTTATTCATATCATGGAGTACAGTATCTTTGCAATCCTTTTTAGTATCGCGCCATACCGATAGCCTGGCACGTTCTATAGCATTGGCATAGCAGTAATATATCTGCAACACGCTTCTGGTCTTGCTTGACCTACTGCTACCTTCTAAAACGAAATACCTATATTTCTTACTGCCATCTTCATTGGTTTGATTAATGGCATCCCATATTTGTTCATAGACAATTGTTGCCTGCATTAATCTTCTGGTATTGGCCTAACAATCTCAACCTTTAAGGTAGTAGGTTTTTCTACTTTTTGCTCGTTGTCTTTTTCGTATAATCCTAAATGCCTTGCAAGTTTCTCCAACGCGGCAAGTTTATCGTAAAGTTTAATTTCTTTGTTTATGCCTATGACTTCATGTTGCGAATATTCCTCATATGTTTTAACAGAGGCTAATGCGGCCGCCTCGTTATCATCAAGGTCGGTAATGGCTTTTAGCTTATCATCACCAGTATAGTAATTGCGAATATCAGAAAACGCCAAACGAGCAACTTCAGCTAATACTTTTTCGCGCGTTACCCCTGTTTTTTCAGAGTAAGCAGCTTTTAGCATTTGCAAATATTCTGAAACATCAGCACGCTCTAATAATCTACATGCCTCAACAGCAGCTCCACTATCGGCGTAACCTGCGTAACGTGCTGATAGTGCGCCATTTAGCGTTTCAAAGTACTTGTCTGCGAATCTTTTATGCTGATCTAACATGTTAGCTTTTATTAGCAAACCAAATATAACAATTTTTTCATAATCCAATTAAACTCCATGCTTATTTAAAAACTCATTAGCGGCATCTTCTTGTTTAGCATCCCAACTAATATAATCAAAGTTATCAAAAGGCTTTAAATTACCGCTTATATAGCGTTCAATTATTTCTAAGCAGTTAGTTATGCCAATTCCAAAATAAACAGCGTGGCCGGCTTGTATTAAAGCCTGGTGACACTTATACTGTTCTTCGTAGTGTCTGTTAGTAAAGCGGTTGATACGTTTCTGGAATAACTCTGTGCCGTTTGCTTTGTTTTCGATCATTAGGCTATGATAGCCGCCGGATGATAAATAGATACGGGTATCGGGCCAACCTGAACGGGAATTGTTTTTCTTAATCATGTTTTGCTTAACCTTGTTCCTTGCGCCTTCCCTTTCCACGGTTTCAAACTCAATGGTTGGGTGGTGGTTTTTGAGGTAGGAGGCGATTGCGCCTTGTTCGCGGGATTCTTTAAAAATCATTGCAGGATATAATGAGGATTAACCTTATCAATTGAATGATGGACATTTCTATTGACATATACTATTTGACATATAATTTGATGCCCATATTCATTATCTTCATAATAAACACTTAGTGACTTATCCTCAACCTTAAGGAGTTCGTCAATTATTTCTTCTACTGTCATGGATATTAATTATAAAATAGATTTATACTTGTCTTTATTTAATCTGTAATACTTGATGCAACTCCATTTGCTTTCTTTTGCTAATTCTAAGCAGCTATTCCTTAATAAGAAATCAAACTTCTGCTTAGTGATTTCTTCGTGAATTGGCAAGATAGTATAGTGCAAACCATCAAATTCCAAAAGAGTATTTGGCTGACTTAGGTAAGATAAAATTAAACGTATATCTTTTAGTTTTCTCATAATAAATTACCCTTCATATTCTGGCAAGTTGGCAAACTCATCCTCTGTCATATATACAACCGAAATAGTATACTGAACGTTTTCTCTGTCTGACGGGTGTGTATCCCCTAAGTCCATTTCGATATGTTGCATAACATCATTGATGCTTGCCAAATACAAACCGCCCAAATCAGCATTATCGCTAAGTTGGTAATACATTTCTTTTTCGTTGTTCATTCTTTATTTCTCCTTTCAATGATTAATTATTTTTAAGCATAAATCATTATACTTATTTAGAGCATTATTATAATCTCTGCCAGTACTCCATGCCGTAATTCCAAACTGATTATCGCCAGCCATTGCTTCATGCGCTTCTATTTTAACGCCTGATATCTCACGTTCTTGATATTTATTTATTTTAAATACTTCGTGACCTATCAGGTCACCGTTATAGAATTGTGCGTAAATAGCATATACGTCATTACGATTTAGCTGTTCGTATATAAATACATTCTTTTTGATTGTTTTTTCTAATGGTTTCATATTTATTTTCGTTTTAAGATTTCAATTTTAGTTTCCTCACAAACCAAAACATCCCCCAACATATCATTATCCCGGTCGATCATATATTGCGCGACTATTGGGGATACGATGAGTTCTTTCGGTTTGTAATACTTTCGCTGTACTTTAGGCTGGTCTTGCCCACCCATAAATAACAGGCCGGCGTTTGCTATTTGGGTTTTGTTCATGGTGTTAAATTATTGATCGCAATAGTCTGTATAAATACAATCAAAATCGTAAATAACCCCATCTAACAAAGGACCATCTTCCATGTCTACTAATTTAAATCCGTTATTTAGATATGCAATAGCATCATCATGGTCTTTGGTTGATAATTTATTTCTTTCGAATCTATTCCGCTCAATTTTTAGAGCTTTAATTAATAATTGTCTTTTTTCGTGTTGTGTTTTCATAATTTTTTAAAAAGGTAATTCATCTGTTTCATTTGTACCGCACTCAAATTTTGTCATGTCGGTAATGGTTAGCTGCAGGCCGAGTGTTTCGATAGTGGACGATATTATTGCTTCAAGAGAATATGCATTAATTATAACATCGGTATTAATATACTTAATATCCATCAAATGGTCTAATATATCCGCTATTTTAAATGTTAGGTCTTGTTGGGTGTAGGGGGTAGTTTTAATGTTTTTCATTGTTTTTAGTGTAAAGTCGTGTAAATGCAATATTGCAAAATGGGGGAAATATTTTATGCATCAGTTTGCTCAAAAGGGGCAAATTGCGGAAATTGCAAATTCCCGTAGCCGGCATTAGGGTACTCTATAAAATATATAATATAAACTAAATATTTAGTTATATATACTTTATATATATTGTACCTCTTATTTCATGTTTTGGTTACGCAATATTGCAAAGTCTGCAATTTATGCATCAGTTTGCTCAAAAGGGCGTTTTCATATTGTTTCATTTTGCGGATATTGCAGAAATTAAATTGAATTTGCCAGGTTTGTTTCATCGTTTATCTGTTTAAGTTGGTTTTTCAGAGCGATATTTTGCGCGAAAAGGTGCTTGCATTCCGTTTGTAACGTGGCGTTTGCTGATGCCAGTAAATTAAACGTTTCGGTTATGTCCAATAATTTCAATAGCCTTTCCCGGCTTACTTTTGCGCGTTCTGTCATGCCGTTTTTTGACACGTAATCAACGTTCTCCTGTAGCATCTCGCATACTATTGCCGTTATATGCGTCATGGCAACAGATGGCGTTAAAACGTCTATGCGTTGGGATTGTATGTAGGTGGGGGTCATAAACTTTTTATAACTTTTTCTGCATTTATCCTAAATCCATTTAATTCATTTTTACTACATCCTTTGTAACAACTATCTATAAATGGAGTTAAGGCTTTTATCAAATCTTCAATAATTTCTTTCTGTTTGTTGACTTCTGCTTCTAACACCACGATAGCCATATCTTTATCTAATTTTTTATAAATCATACCATTTCAAATAATAATTTTTGTTCAATAGGATGTTTATCAATTCTTGGACGACTTGGCACAGACCAAGAACCACCACCGCGTATACCAACTAAATGCCAATTGGAGGCCCTTAAACTTGCTCCATTTTCACTTTCTAAAATATAGGTTATTAGTTTTTTATATCCCATATTTTTTGCTATTCTCCAACATGCAGAATATAACATACTACAAGCGTTTTTAGTCCCATCTGTACACAATCTGGTAACCTCTGCTGTTATGCCATTTTGTAACATTCTTGCCACTGGCCTGCCTACTACAGCAACGCCGACTATTTTACCGTTTTCAACTACGCTAATCTGAAAAATACTACCAACTGGTTTCTTATGGTGTCTATGATGTTGTGATATAAACTCAAATGCTTGTTTTTGAAATATTGGTGTAACTTCCATATTAAAATAAATTTTTAGTGTATGTTCCGTGCCCAACCTTGAATAATAATTTCGCTTCCGACCTTTCAGCGTTGGCCTTTAAGAAATCGTCAGCGGCCCGTTGCTTTAAGCCCATTTTACCGGCCTTAGTTACAAATTCTAACCTTGTAAAATTAATCCCATGATCGGGTAATTGCATGTATAATTCTTTCCATTGGTCTTTAAGCATCTCAACGGGGCTTAATATCCTCACCTTTTGTGCCTGGTCAACAAAATATTTGCATAGTATCACCGCGCCATTTGCGGACTGTTCAGACACATGATAAACTAAATCAATATCACCCGATTCGGCATATTCCAATGCCTGTAATAGCAATGCAAATTTATGGATGTAAATTTCAATTTTAGCCAGAATACCGCGCAAATCATCATTAACGTCCGGCTGATTTTGAATATCAATAATAGCGCATTGGTACTCAAAGCATATCCGCCATGATTCTGGCGTGTAGGACATTTGATTATAATTAGCATCGTTAAATTCCAATGAAAGCATCCTGTTTATAATAGTTGTATATTTGGCTTCCTCAATCGGGTTGATACCAAATTGATTAGGGTATTGCTTTACGATATTTTCGGGCTGGGTAATTAGCCACCTATCAAAAAAACCGCTACCCGTTTTACTGAAAAACACATCTCTTAATACCGATGGCTGTGTTGTGCCTATAATGGTTAAGTAGCTATGTTTTGCATATGCGCTTGCGCCATGCCCTATCCTATCGCGCAGGATAGTATCACCATTGAAAAGTGATAGATACATCTGTTCGTCCGCTCCGGAATTGTAACGGTTAAACCGGCCTACAAACCCCGCTAATTCATCATAAACTATGCCGCAGCCTTTAGGGTTTTCGGATAGCGTTATGATTAGCTTTTCGGGTGTCGTATCGCTTAATATTACCCTTTTTGGCGGTGCTAATTCCTGTGTTTTAGCCTTTGGGTTATTCTGTTTAAACTCGTCAATTTCCTGCTGATCTGCTTTGTGCCGTTCGTTAATTTCAAATTGATACCGCTTAATTGGTTTAAATGCGTCTGTTAGAGGTTCAGATTTAACCTGCCCCCTCTTGCCTAAGATAATACACCAAATACTTGCTATTGCCTGGTAGTTTCCAGTGGTTAGTGTAACAGATCTACCCAATGCAGTACTGGCCGCGCCCAAAAAAGCCGTTATAAAAAATTCGGCAGGATAACCTTTAGCCTCGGAGTAATGGTATATAATCTTTTGCATTTCTTCGCTAAATGCGTTTATTGGGTGCTGTATATTATCTTGCATTTGTCAAGTTGTAAAAGGATTAAAGCCAACAAATTATAACTGAATAAATTTTCTGCCTGATATCTCAACCAGATTAATTTCCTTTCGCTTGACCTCATCCTTTAGCCAATTATATACCGTCTGCCTTTCGACACCCATTAATTTTGCATAATCAGGAATTGATAGTAATTTAGTCTTATCGACCATTTTTGTTTCCATGTAGCTAATATAGTAATTATTTTACACTTTGTATGATTATTTTACACAAAAACAGGCTTTTACACCTGCTTTATTTTACACCAAATACCCCACAATTACAAATGTTTCTTACGTAGTCGGTATATCTTATTTTGCCTATGTCGTTCAGCCATCCTTTTACGGATTAAAAATTCCTCTTTAACTTTACAATTTTCAAGCATAACTACATCTCTAAAGTCACACAAACCACCACATGAAATTATAAGATCGTTAATGTTTTGGTTATTTGTCATTGCTGAATGTTTTAATAAGGTACAATAATTTTGAACGAAATGAATAATCCGTTTCTGATAGGTTTCTAACCACATTACAGCTATTCATTACAGTTGAATGATCTCGGTTGAAAAATATGCCAATATCTTTAAAGGTGAATTTATAAACACTATACCCAATGTACATGCAAATATTTCTGGTTTTTACAATATCATTTTTTCTGCTTTTAGATTGCAGGTCAAATAATGTCAATCCAGCCTGACCCAATATAATAGCACACATTACAGACATTTTAGCGTTGTCAAATCTTTTAGTCATCCCTTTAACAGCGTTTAATCCTAAAGGTAACCCTACGTATGTCATTGGATGTATAATAACCCTTGTGGATATTTTAGTGGAGGTGTCTAAGTTGAAATACTCTTTCATATCATTGGGTTAAATTGTCGTGGTTGTGGGTTCATAGTAATAATAATTGATCTTTACCTAATTCAGCATTGGCGCAATTTTTACCGGCCAATTCAAAGTAAGAAGTTTTTAACTCGCCGCCTAATCCTTTCCGACCCATTTTGATAGACTGGTATAATTCACTACCAATTCCTAAAAAAGGAGTATAAACGGTATCTCCCTCATTTGTCCATAAATGCAGGCTACGCTCAATGGTATCTAATTGCAATGGGCATATATGCTTCTCATCTTTTTCATCGCGAGCGCCCTTTAAATTAAGTGTGTTGGAATAATCAATATCCATCCATACGGGTGAAGCTATTTTTTGCCACATATCAACAGGTAGATAACCCGGCGCTAATGAATCTTTATCCTGGTGTATAACAGGGTGCGAATGTTCGCCTGGCTTCCTAAAAACCATTAAGTAATCAGGTATGCCAACGCGCGACATAGCAGCATCTTTTTTAATTTGCTTATGTAGTAACCCTAATGCTTTTGTACGGGTCATTTCAGTAACTGGGTTTTTCCATAAGGTAACACGCGAATGATAAATAAATCCGGCATCTGAAAATGCTTTTAATATCATGCCGCTAAAGTCACGCAGTCCTATATAACCCTCTTTACCTTTCTGTATAGGCAAATCCATGCAATGTACAGCCACATTACGGCCCGACCATAGTATTCTGTATAAATCCCGAACAATAAAATTAAAAGCATATAGGAACTCATTATAATCTTTAGAGTTACCCATATCCTCTAATTCAGAGCTGTATGTGTATAATTCAGCGAAAGGCGGGGAAAATATAGAAAACCCAACACTTTCATCGGGTATATTTTTAATAGTTTTAACGCTATCGCCTAACCATATTTCATAGTTATCGCCTTTAAGAGTTTTTACTCCGCGATCCTTAATTTCACCTTTTTCAGATTTAATATTTTTCATAACTGCTTTAGCCATTGATTGTTGCATGTGTTCAAATTGCTTTTGTTTCTTGTAGATAGATTGAATAACGTTTTGCATGGTATCTGTCACCAAAATATAAATATTAACAGCATGTTGCTGGCCGAACCTGTAAGATCTTCTAACGCCTTGATATAACCCCTCAAAGCTAAAATCCGGGCTTGCAAATATTTGGTTATGGCAATTTTGATAATTCATGCCCATTGCTGCAATTTTAGTTTTAGTAATCAATACCCTAAACTCATTATTAGCAAATCCTAATAACTTTTCTTTTTTGTACTCCGGCGTATCGCTACCTTGAACATTTACAGAGCCGGGAATTAGTTTTCGTAATTCCTCGGCCTCATCATTATGCTTTACCCAAACTATAAACGTTTCTGTTGAGTTGTTTACAATGCCTATAACTTCTTCAATGCGTTCTACTTTAGTCAGGCGAAGCTCCCCGTTGAAATTGGTTGCGCTAACTGCCAGATCGTTAAACATCTTATAGTCATCACGGGTGTTGGTTTTTATTTGCCGCTCTATTAGGTTTAACTCTGGTAGATTATACCCCGGCATAGGAAAGCCAATATCATCCGGCTTTGACAACATGATAGCCCATTCAGACACCCATTCATAGAAGCGTTCTTTAGCATGCCCTTTTAATCGCCATTTAGCGGTATCGCCACCATCATGCACAAAGTACATAGCAAGCATCTCGTTATACGGCATCACGTTTAAGAACTCGCTATGGTTGCCCAACTCCATTGGGTCATTTGGGCTTGGCGTTGCGGTGCATGCGAGCTTATAGGGAGTATCAGCAAATGATTGGATTATTAAATCTCGGGTTGCACCGTCAAAGTTTTTAATAATGCTGGATTCATCAAGAACAACGCCTATATATTTTGAACAGTTAACGTTATGGAGTTGCTCATAATTAAAAATGTCAATATTATTTAGTGAAATATTGAAAACATTTGCCTCGCGTTCGGTTTGCGCCACAACAGCCAATGGCGCAAGTATTAAAACCTTACCTCCGGTTTGTTCTGAAACTCTATATGCCCATTCCAGTTGCATAAAGCTCTTGCCTAAACCACAATCAGCGAATACGGCGAATTTACCTTTCCGTAATGCGGTTTGTACAATAAAAGCCTGAAATGGGAATAATAGGGAGTTAAGTTCTGATGTTTCGATGTGAAAGCCGCCGTCTGTAAATTTGCGGCGCTTTGTTTCTAAAAAATTATCGTAATCGGTCATAAAATAAGAAACCCATTAATCAGGGTCGGACTGCAATCCTCCCCCGGTTAATGGGTGTTAAATGTTTTTAATTGTCGTTTGCAGCCGACTAACAAATATAATTAATTCTTTAACATTGCAGGCATAATGAGAAATAATTCATTATCTTTTTTTGTCATAATCGCTCTATTATGGGCAGACATTTGGAATGTTAAAACATCATCATCCACACGCGATAAAACATCAGCCAGGTACTTTGCATTTAATCCAATAGTTAACTCGCCGCCAGAACAAGCAACGGTTTCATAACCCTTTAGTTTTAATCCTGCATCCCCGCTTGATATGTTTAATTTATCAGCGAAATCCATTTTTAATGTCAAGGTTTCCCGGTTTGCAAATGTCATGGTGCGTTTTACAGCGGCCAATAAATGCCCCCTGCTAACTTCGCTTTGAATAGGATTATCTTTAGGAATAACGCTGTCGACATCCGGGTAATCCATATCTACTAATGTGCATATAATAGATGTATTTTCGCAATAAAAACCAATGGTGTTTTTAGAAATAATTACGGATATATCACCCTCTAATTCAGATAGAATAGGTATTGATTTTGAGGGGATCATTAAATCGGCAGTCACATTGCCATTGATAACATGCGTAATATCACAAAGCACATGCCTGTTACATGTAGTTATTCTTAGTTGATTAGGGGTTATTTTAACAGATAAACACCCTAGCGGTAAAGAACTATCATCATCAATAGCAAATGCAGCCTTTTTAATTGACGCAGCAAAATCAGTCCCATTTATCACTAAGGTTTTTTTAGTGTCAT